>Ga0308160_10000107_pt1 | contig 243076 bp, 226 predicted proteins | sample PhyFR1_FD_201036 | JGI IMG/M metagenome (GOLD analysis project Ga0308160, IMG submission 201036) | Phyllosphere microbial communities from UC Gill Tract Community Farm, Albany, California, United States - DLSLF.R1 | ecosystem: Host-associated > Plants > Phyllosphere > Unclassified | place...
GGACCTCAATGACCTGTATATTGTTTTCCTTAGCGCCATGCTTTTCTAAGCCAGTAATTGCGCCATTTAATAATGCACCAGTAATTTCTGCGTTCCATTGTGCAACAACGATTGCAAATTTGAATGGACTTGCATCCGCAACCTGGATATGCGAAAAGTCTGATAAATTTTTAATGCTACTTGCCATAATAGTAACAAAGATAGTGATTTTAGGTGGTCACAAAAAAAGAGGCTATCAAATAGCCTCTTTTTTATTATGTTCTGTATTTATTCTGTTATAGATGTGCTTGTACACGGCCCAGTAAACCATCAATTGTAGAAGCTTCCTGGCTCTCAGGAAAATCTGTTTTAATCTTTTTGTAAGCGGTTTCTGCACTTTTATAATCATTTTGTGCTTCGTATACCAGCCCTAATTTTTTCAAAAAGAGTGGAGTTGTATAAGAGTTGCTAGACTTTTCAGATGCTTGCTTATAGTAGTCCGCTGCTTTTTTGTAGTCTTTTAACTCTGAGTAAGCGTCCCCAGTTAAACCAATTACTAATGGGTCTAGAATTTGACTTCCTGTAGGAGAATATTTTTCGAGTGCCTTCACCGCTTCATCAAATTTACCTTGACGCAAATATAAACCGCCTAAATATGCGTTTGCAATATTTGCAGATTTCGTATTGGAATATTCGTCCGCAATTTGTTTAAATCCAAGAAATGCACCATCGCCCATGATTGCTTTATTTTGTAAAGAATCAATTGTAGCAAGCTGTTCGGCTTTGTACATACGGTTCGAAGCTTCTTCTGCTCTTGGATCTAGATAAAGCTTTTGATATCCAAAATAAAGTAAGATCAATACAACGATACCACCTAAAATGAACACTACACTTTTTTGGTTATCTTGAAAAAAAGATCCTTTTGAAGGTTTGAAACCTTGATTTGTATTATTTGTGTTTTTAGACATTACTAATCAGTAAAATATGGATTGCAAAAATACACTTTTCGAGCAAATTTGCAAGTGTTTTGCAAATTTTAAAGTGAATTAACTTTAGTTTTCCGACTCATTTGATAACTCGATTTCCTTATCTAGTTGTTCGTAGATGGAATTTTTACTTTTGAATTCAGGTACAATAATTTTCATTTGATATACAACTTGGTTTTTGTTTTGTGTCGCTAAGCGCTGTTGTAATTCTGCGATTTTCATACTCACGATATCATAATTATTTTCTCTGACTTTGGCGATCATGATTTTTTCGTGGTGGGTTGGTAAAGTATTCTCCAAATCATTTAATAATTCCTCATATAGTTTTTCTCCGGGTCTTAAGCCAGTGAATTTTATTTCAATATCTTCATTTGGTTTAAATCCTGAAAGACGAATCATTTTCTTGGCAAGCTCAACTATTTTTACAGATTTCCCCATATCGAAGACAAAGATTTCACCGCCTTGCCCCATTGTACCGGCCTCAAGAACTAATCGACATGCTTCGGGAATGGTCATAAAATACCGGGTAATTTCTGGATGAGTAACAGTTACAGGGCCACCTTTTTGAATTTGATCTCTGAATCGAGGGATAACAGATCCGTTTGAACCTAGGACATTGCCAAAACGGGTTGTTATAAATTTGGTGTGCGCATTTTCTCCTGATGAGTTTTCCAACTTATTGTTTAACGATTGCACATAGATTTCTGCAATGCGTTTTGTGGCCCCCATGATATTTGTAGGATTTACTGCTTTATCGGTGGAGACAAAAACAAATTTTTCCACCTGAAATTCTACCGCTAAATCAGCTAAATTTTTTGTTCCCATAACATTGGTTTGCACAGCCTCCAAAGGATGGCTCTCCATCATTGGGACATGTTTGTATGCTGCCGCGTGATATACATAATGCGGTTTGAAGGTTTCAAAAAGCAAATGCATTCTTTTTGTACTTCTAACATCCGCTATATAGGTATGATATACCTGATTTGGGAACTCATCTTGAAGGTCAAGCTGGAGGTTATGTAACGGCGACTCTGCCTGGTCGCAAAGGATAATCATCTGTGGTTCGTATTTACCTAATTGGGATGCGATTTCGCTACCTATTGAGCCAGCAGCTCCCGTGACTAATATCCTTTTGCCCTTTGTTTGACTCAGTATGTGGTCGTCGTTAATCTTAATCGGATCCCTTTCTAGTAGATCTTCGATTCTTATTTTCTGGATCTGATTAGGGTTAAGGTCACCGTCCATAATTTTCTTCACAGGAGGAAGCGTTAAAATGTTTACATTTTTTTCAAGTGCAACATCTGTTATTTCATTTTTGCGATCTGCGGGAATGTTATGAGAAGCGATAATGACCTCTTCAATATTTAGTGTGTTGATGAGGTGACTGAATTTTTTTGAAGAATAAATTTTGGTCCCATCAATTACTTTATTAATTTTTTGCTCATTATCATCTAAGAATCCTACAATAGCATTTTTGGATCGTACATCATGGTCTAAGGTTCTTTTTACAGCAATCCCCAAATCGCCAGCACCATAGATTAGTGTTTTCTTTCTGGAGCCACTGACTTTTTTTGTATATAGAAAGAAAATTTTAATAATTGTTCTATATACTGTTAAAATTAGAAATGAGAAGAGTGCAAAGAAGATAATGAGTGCAGTTGGAATATTTCGTTCCATCTCATTTGCTTGGATCACTAATTTTATAACAAGGAGAACGAAAACGCTAAATATTATGGTTGATAATATACGTATAGAATCGATGGCGCTTGTGTAACGAACGATCCCAGTATACATTTTGAAGAGGTAGAATGATAAAGAACATACGCTTATGAATAAAATGTAACGAATGCTAAAATCAATGTCGAGAAGAAAATCGAAGTTAAAATCGTAGTAAATGACGTTTGCAAGCAGATAAGCAATCGATACACTAAAGATATCCAATAAAAAAATGATCCACCTTGGCACTATATTCACTTTACTGAGCATGGTATTATATCTGATTAATTTAGACAAATGTAGATAAATTTGTTTCATTCCAACGCTGTATTGGCCCAAATTTATCTTCGTTTGATAAGATTGATTATTTATTGTAATTTTAGCTAACTATCAATTTTACAAGATGAATGAGTTAGGAAAGCTTGCGAGTCAGGCTATGATTTCTCCAAAAGAGATGTTGTTTGAGAAGAAAAAGAATGCAAAAAGTTTATTTATAGGCATTCCAAAGGAGACCTCGCTTCAAGAAAAGCGGATTTGCTTGACACCCTTAGCGGTTGCATTATTGGTAGAAAATGGACACGAGGTGTTAATTGAGACTGGGGCTGGCAGTGGAGCAAATTTTTTGGATCATCATTATAGCGAACAGGGCGCTCGTATCGTGTCTTCAGCAGAAGAGGTATATCAGGCAGATCTGATCATTAAAGTGGGCAGCCCGACGATTAGTGAAGTCAAATTGATGAAAGAAAGGCAGCTTTTATTATCATCTCAACAGCCCTCATTAATGAATTTGGAGGTGCTAAAGGCATTGATGCACAAAAAAATTACGGCAATTTCTTACGAGTACTTAAGAGATGAAGGTGGTTGTCTAGCAGTGGTTCGGGGTATGAGCGAAATTGTGGGCGCCACAGCAACCTTAATTGCCGGAGAATATCTTAGCAACGCATTTGGAGGGAAAGGGTTGATGCTTGGGGGTGTTACAGGGGTTGCGTCCACGGAAGTTGTTATTATAGGAGCTGGTACCGTTGGAGAGCAGGCCGCTCGAACGGCTTTGGCTTTAGGGGCAGAGGTAAAGGTATTTGATAATTCTATTTATAAGCTTAGACGTCTACAAAACAATCTTGGTAGCCGTGTATTTACCTCCGTTATACAACCTATTATTTTAAACAAGGCTGTCATCAGTTCAGATGTAGTTATTGGAGCTTTACGAGCTTTAAATGGACGTTCTGCTTGTGTAATTTCGGAAGAAACAGTCTCTAAAATGAAACCCAATTCTGTTATTATAGATGTAAGCATTGATCAAGGGGGAAATTTTGAAACCTCAGAAGTGACTTCTCACGATAAACCTATTTTTCGGAAATTTGATGTTATTCACTATTGTGTTCCCAATATTGCCTCGCGGGTAGCACGAACAGCGACTTATGCAATGAGCAATATTTTTACTTCAATTTTACTTGATTTTGCTGAACTAGGAGGATTGAAAAATGCAATTTGGAAGAACCCCGGTATTCGAAGTTCTATTTATTTGTATCAAGGTAATCTTACGAATATAGATATGGCTTCAAGATTTAATATGACGGCAAAAGACTTAGATCTTTTAGTGGTTTCCTCTTTATAGAATAGATTGTTAATTCCTAAATACTAGATACGACTGAAAAGGCGTCTTTTAAAACTTGATTTACCCCTAGACATTTTATAAAATATTATTTTAATGAAAAAAATTTTTATGATACTATGTTCGTTGATTTCTTTCGTTCAGGCGCAGGAAACAATAAATCTTTATGCAGATTCCATTCCGAATTCGACTGATAAGGAGGCTGTTAATTTAGAAAAAAATGTGCCGAAGTTATTTGCTTATACACCAGATAAAGGTGTCGATAAAAATATTGCCGTTCTTGTTATTCCTGGTGGAGGTTATTCGCATATCGCGATGGATCATGAGGGGCATGCGGTCGCGAAAGAGTTGATAAAGAATGGTTACTCGGCATTTGTTTTACAATATAGATTGCCCTCCCCAAATATTATGCGTGACAAAACAATAGGACCGCTTCAAGATGCTCAGCGATCGATCCAATTGATTAGAATCTTACATCCCAAACTTCGAAAAGTGGGTGTGATTGGATTTTCTGCCGGTGGGCATTTGGCATCTACTTTAATTACAAAGTTCAAAAAAGACTATATCGCAAATCCTTCCCATATTTCGCTAAAGCCTGATTTTGCTGGATTAATTTATCCAGTGATCTCTATGGAAGATGATATAACACATAAAGGTTCGCGTATTAATCTTATCGGGGAAAATCCATCAGAGGACTTAATCAAATTATTTTCTTCCAATTTGCAGGTGTCTCCTGAAGTTTGTCCCGTATTCTTTGTACATGCCAAAGACGATATGGCTGTACCTATAGAAAATAGTTATAGAATGATTTCTGCTCTGGAGAAGTTAAAAGTGCCCAACAAGCTTTATACATTTGAGCAGGGAGGGCATGGTTTTGGCCTCATCAACAAAACTTCGAATAAACTATGGTTTGATGAATTTTTGTCTTGGCTTGATACGCAAAACTAGGTGTCAACTTAATTTTCAAAGGAAATCCAGTTTGAGATCGTTAAGTCAACCTGCTGTTTTCTTTGAGGAATTATTTGGGAAGTTATAATTACATGCAGATTAATTTCATTGTTGCTGATTACGATTTCATAGTAGAAACCTCTGAATCGAATATCTTTTACAAAAAATGGTGATTGTTCCGAAGGGCTTATAGAAATCCATTCTTGATGAATCGCGACGGGCTTGTCGCTTGTTATGCCTAAATTTCGAGCTTGTTCAACTTGTAATATATTGCTTTTTGCTAGCAATTGAGCCGTATAAGGGTGTGATGGCTGGTTGTACAGTAGATGTGGGTTGTTTTGATCTAGGATTTTACCCGATTTCATCACAATGAGATTATCCGCTAAGGCAAGGACTTCGGTAGGGTCGTGTGAGACTAAGATGACTGTTAATCCAGTTTCTTTGACAATGTCCTTGATATCTTGTTGTAGGGTATCACGAAAAGAGGCGTCTACCTGATTAAAGGGTTCGTCCATTAGCAAGACTTCGGGTTCGTTAATGAGTGCACGGCAGATAGCAACGCGTTGTTTTTCCCCACCACTGATGTCAGCTACTCTTTTTCGTGCAAGGTGGTCTATCCGTAGACGTTGCAATATTTCCGCTGTTTTGTCTTGCTTGCGTTGGATATCGGTATTGGGCAATTGTGAAGCTACATTGTCCCATACATTGGCATAAGTATTCAAATCGTCGAAGCCCTGTGAGACTAATTTCATCGCATCGTGTCCGGGAATCAATTTGTCCTTGCGTGTAGGCACCTGCCAGCCTTTATAACGCACAACACCGCCAGTTGGTTCCAACAGACCATATATAAGTCTCAGTAACGTACTTTTTCCGCTGCCAGATTCACCGATAATAGCTGTTATTTTTCCTTCTTCGATATCGAAAGAACTGTTTTCAACTGCAAATTGAGCATTGTTCTCATGAAACGAAAAGCTAAGATGTTCTGCGTGTATAGCCGCTAATCCGGGTACATGGATATCAGATGGAATATATTGACAAGATGATGAATGAGCCATAGTAAGAGTTGAAAAAGGTAGTTAACGAATAGAAATTTTTCGTGTTGTAGCGTCTATAATGCTGATATGTATTTCTTTTGCTTCTTCAGGAAGTAAATTAGGGATTTTCTCTGGCCACTCAACAAAGCAATATTTCCCTGAATAAAAATATTCCTCATAGCCAAAATCGAATGCCTCTTGTTCATCTTTGATGCGATAGAAATCGAAGTGAAATATAGTGCCATTAGGAGAATCATATTCATTGACAATGGAAAACGTCGGACTAGAGGTACTGTTTTGCACGTTCAATTGTTTGCACAGGTATTTCACAAAGGTTGTCTTTCCAGCTCCCATTGATCCATATAATAGAAAAATCCGGTCCTTTGGGAAGCTGTTTAAAAGTGTTTGAGCCACTTGAGACAGATCTGCTGTGGTGTTTACAATAAATTCCATGTTGCAAAATTACTATTTCGGTAAGTATGTCGCAAAGGGGATAATCATTTCTTCTAAAGAGATTCCGCCATGTTGGAATGTCCCGTTAAAATAATTGACAAATTGATTGTAGTTATTGGGGTAAACAAAATAGGAATCTTCTTTGGCGAAAACGTATGTTGAACTAACGTGAAGTTTAGGCAGCTGCGCATCATGTGGATTTTTAATCGCAAAAACGTCTTTGTCAATATAATTCAGATTTTTCCCTTGTTTATATCTCAAGTTTGTATTTGTGTTTCGATCACCTACAATTTTACTTGGTTTTTTTACGCGGATGGTACCATGGTCGGTTGTAACAATTACACGAACTTTCTTTTGCGAAAGCCACTTCATAGTTTCCAATAAAGGTGAGTGTTCGAACCATGATAACGTGAGTGAACGATAGGCTGCTTCGTCGTTTGCTAACTCCCGAATCATAGAGCTATCTGTACGCGCATGTGATAACATGTCAACAAAGTTATAAACTAATACATTGAGTTGATTATGCATCAAATTCCCTAAATTATCTAAAACATCCTTTCCCTGTTCTAGTGTTAATATCTTGGTGTAAGAGTGTTTGATGGATTTGCGGTAGAGCCGCTTAATCTGATCCTCCAAGAATTTATCCTCATATAAATTCTTGCCCCCCTCATCTTCGTCATTTTGCCATAATTTAGGGAAGCGTTTTTCCATTTCTAACGGAGTTAAGCCACTAAAAATGGCATTTCTAGCATATTGTGTCGCCGTCGGTAAAATACTGAAATAGTTTATTTCTTCCTCAAGCCTAAAATAGTCGGTGATTACCTCATTGATAATTTTCCATTGATCGAAGCGTAAATTGTCTATTAAAAAGAAAAATGTCGGTACTTCGTCTTCCAACGTTGGAAATACTTTCTTCTTAAATAGCTGGTGCGATAGGATGGGGGCATCCTCGGGACGATTAATCCACTGTATATAGTTGTTTTCTATAAACTTAGAGAATTGCATGTTTGCTTCGGATTTCTGCATCGTCAGAATTTCATGCATATTATTATCTTCAAGCTTTTCGAGGGATAATTCCCAGTAGACAAGTTTTTTGTAGACTTCTGACCACTGGTTGAAATCCAGATTCTCATTTAGGATCATCCCTAAATTACGGAAGTCTTGTTGATAAGCCATGGATGTTTTCTCATTGACAAGACGCTTGTTCTCGGTCAATTTTTTTATCGTCATCAAGATCTGTTTAGGGTTGACTGGCTTAATAAGATAATCATCTATTTTGGAGCCTATCGCATCTTCCATGACATGTTCTTCTTCATTTTTTGTTACTAGAACAATAGGAACGGTAGGATTGATCGATTTGAGTATAGCAAGTGTTTCAAGTCCCGTTAGCCCAGGCATATTTTCATCTAAGAAAACGAGATGGAAAAAACCATTTTTAAAGGCTTCAACGGCATCATTTCCATTATTGACGGTGTCAACTTTGTATCCTTTGCTTTCTAAAAATAAGATATGTGGTTTTAGAAAGTCAATTTCATCGTCAGCCCAAAGAATATGTGTTTTTTGCATCGTGTTGTTATATATGTCTATTAGTAGGGGGAGATCGGATTTGCGATCTAGTGCTAACATAAGCAAATATCGTGCTTTAGATTTTATTTTTAACATTTCTTAACGATGAACTAACTATCTTTGTTTTAAGTTTATACTAGTGTTAACCAAGAGTTCATGATTAAAGGGCTAGGTTTCATATTTATAGTGTTGATGATCATATTAATTTAGCGCCACGTTGAACAAAAATAAAATTATTAATGATCCGGTATATGGATTTGTTGCGATTCCGACAGGATTGGTCTTTGATCTTGTGCAACATCCTTACTTTCAAAGGCTCCGCTATATTAAGCAGGTGAGTATGACACATCTTGTGTATCCCGGTGCTTTGCATACTCGTTTTCAGCATGCAATAGGTTCTATGCATTTGATGTCTATGGCTTTGGAAACGTTGAGAAGTAAAGGCGTTATAATTTCAGCGGATGAAGAAGAGGCTGTTCTTTCCGCGATTTTGTTACATGATATAGGTCACGGTCCTTTTTCTCATTCCTTGGAGCATAGTTTAATTGAAGGGGTCTCTCATGAGCTATTGTCTTCGTTATTAATGGCTCGAATCAATAGAGATTTGGGTGGAAGGTTGAGCCTTGCAATTACGATCTTTAATAATAAATATGAGCGTAAATTTCTTCATCAACTGGTGTCGAGCCAATTGGATGTTGATCGAATGGATTATCTCAATAGAGATAGCTTTTTTACAGGTGTATCGGAAGGCGTAATTTCATTTGACCGTATTATTAAAATGCTCAATGTAGTGGAGGATGAGATTGTGGTGGAATATAAGGCACTTTACTCTGTGGAGAAATTTCTTATTGCGCGGAGACTGATGTATTGGCAAGTTTATTTACATAAGACCGTCATTGGTGCTGAACAATTATTAATTAAAATTCTGCAGCGGGCAAAATATTTGACAGCTGCTGGCGCTGAACTCTTTTCCACTCCGGCTTTCCATTGGTTTTTAAGCCAGCAAATTGACAAAAGTAATTTTCTGGATGACCCATTACATTTAGATTGGTTTACTCGTTTAGATGATACCGATATTATGTCTGCCATAAAAACATGGGAGCGTCATGATGATCATATTCTAAGTGCAATGTGTCAGCGAGTTATGAAACGTAATCTTTACCGTTCTGTCTTGAGTGATAGACCATTTTTGCCGGAATATATTGATTTAGTAAAGGCGAAGGTACAGGCCGAGATGGGAGTAGCTCAAGAAGATATTCATTATTATGTGTTTACGCAGGAAATTCAAAACCGCGCCTATAACTCTTCCAAAGATCAAATTAAAATATTATTGAAATCGGGCGATCTTGTAGATATAACAGAAGCTTCTGATCTCGGGAATTTAGAGGCACTATCAAAAAATGTGGCTAAATATGCTTTATGTTATCCAAAAGAGGTGGGATATGTAGCAATTACTTCCATCAAGTAGTTATTTTTTAATAAAAAAACATAGATTTGTACCATGCAATTTACTGCTCAACAAATAGGGACATTATTAGAAGGACGGATTGAAGGAAATCCAGAAGTTACTGTAGGTAACCTTGCCAAAATTGAGGAAGGTAAAAAAGGCGATCTTTCTTTTTTGTCAAATCCAAAATATGAGCATTTTATTTATACTACCGACGCCTCGATTGTAATTGTTAACGAAGATTTACAATTGACTCAAGCAACCAAACCGACGTTGACGATCATACGTGTTAAGAATGCTTACGCTGCTTTCTCAACTATTCTGAATATGTATAATGAATTTCGTCTGGACAAAAGCGGACGTGAAGAACCTCATTTTATACATGCCGAAGCTCAGATCGGCCAAGGAGGTTACATAGGTGCATTTGTGTATATCGGGAGAGGATCTTCTATCGGAGATAATGTAAAAATTTATCCACAAGTCTATATTGGAGATAAAGTTACGATTGGAGATAATACGACTCTTTATCCGGGAGTGAAAATTTACCATGATTGTAAGATCGGAGAAAATGTGGTGGTGCATTCTGGTGTTGTGATTGGATCAGATGGATTTGGATTTGCACCACAAGAAGATGGAACATATAAAAAAGTACCTCAAATTGGGTATGTTCAAGTGGAGGATAATGTTGAGATTGGTGCCAATACAGTAATTGACCGAGCAACGATGGGGGCTACAATAGTGCGAGATGGTGTTAAGTTGGATAATTTGATCCAAATAGCCCATAATGTTGATATTGGAAAGAATACGGTTATTGCTGCACAAACAGGAATATCAGGTAGTTCCAAAATTGGAGAACATGTGGTTTTGGGAGGTCAGGTTGGTGTTGTTGGACACATTGTTGTAGCGAAAGGTTCTCAAATTCAAGCTCAATCAGGGGTGAATAGATCGATTAAAGAGGAAGGTAAAAAATGGGGTGGTACACCACTGATGCCTTATCAACCACAATTACGTTCCAATGTGATTTTTGCGCGTCTTCCTGAGTTGGAGAAACGGATCCAAGAGCTAGAAAAGTTAGTAGAAAAAAAATTGAAATAATTATTTTTCATTGAAAATAAACTGTTCTTTAATAATGATAGAATAATCATTCGCAATAAAGCGATCCCTGTCATTGAGATAGCTTAAAGGATGAAGGTTTTGTCAAAAGAAGTTTTGATTTAAAAATATGTTATTAGAAATGAATGTAAAACAGAGAACCATCAAAAACGAAGTTGAAATTTCGGGTGTAGGTCTTCATACAGGGAAAATTGTATCGATGACTATTAAACCAGCTCCGGAAAATCACTGGTTTAAGTTCAGGCGTGTAGATTTAGAGGGGAAACCAGAAATTTTGGTTGATGCGGATAATGTTACGGATACCTCCAGAGGGACGACAATTACGCAGAATGGGGCAAGTGTGAGTACAATTGAACATTTGATGGCTTCGTTAATTGGTTTACAAATAGATAATGTGCTGATTGATATTGATGGCCCTGAAATACCAATACTAGATGGGAGTTCTGCGATTTTTGTGAAGTTGCTAGAGGAGGCTGGATTTGAAGAACAAGATGCTGATCGAGATTATTATGAGATATCGAATAATATCCATTATGCGGAGCCAGATCGCAAGGTTGAGATACTGGGCATGCCGATGGATGGTTATCGTTTGACGTGTATGATCGACTTTAATTCGCCTGTCTTAGGAAGTCAACATGCGGCGATAACATCAATTGAGGATTTTAAATCTGAAATAGCTTCTTCGCGCACATTTTGTTTCTTGCACGAATTGGAAATGTTGGTCGATCATGGGCTTATAAAAGGCGGTGATTTGAGTAATGCGATCGTTATTGTAGATAAGGAGACTTCGCCTGAAGAGCTACAAAAATTAGCTCATCTTTTCCATAAAGAGACCGTTGCCGTTGCTAAGGAAGGAATATTAAACAATAATCAATTGCGTTATCAAAATGAACCTGCTCGACATAAGTTGTTGGACATGGTTGGAGATTTGGCGCTAGTTGGAAGACCGTTGAAAGGCCATATTATGGCTGCTCGGCCAGGGCATGCTGCGAACGTTGCCTTTGCAAAAAAGATAAAGGAGCAGATCAAGAAAGATAAAACACGTAAAAAAATTAAAGTTTACGATCCAAATATGCCAGCATTGTACGATACGGTAGAAATTATGAAAATTTTACCACATCGTCAGCCCATGCTCATGGTGGATAAAATCCTCGAGTTGACCGAGACACATGTTGTAGGTTTGAAGAATGTTACCATGAACGAAGATTTATTTATGGGACATTTTCCTGGAGCACCGTTATTTCCGGGCGTCTTGCAAGTAGAGGCTATGGCTCAGACAGGGGGAATTTTGGTTCTGAAGACAGTTCCTGATCCAGAGAACTGGTTGACCTTATTCCTTAAAATTGAAAATGCACGTTTTAAAGCACAGGTAACTCCAGGAGATTCTGTTATTTTTAGATGTGATTTGATGGAGCCGATTCGAAGAGGTATTGCAAAAATGAAAGGTGTGGCGATGGTAGGAGAGAAAATTGTGTGTGAAGCAGAGCTTATGGCACAGATCGTAAGAGTAAATAACAACTAAAGTAGTATAGATGATACAGCCATTAGCTTATATTCATCCTGAGGCAAAAATTGCTAAAAATGTGGTCATCGAACCATTTGTAACCATCTATAAAGACGTCGTCATTGGTGAAGGCACTTGGATTGGATCAAATGTGACGATCATGGATGGAGCTCGAATTGGAAAAAACTGTAAAATATATCCCGGTGCAGTAATCTCTGGGGAACCTCAAGATTTAAAATTTGATGGGGAGATTACCACAGCTGAAATTGGTGATAATACAACCATTCGTGAGTGTGTAACAATCAATAGAGGAACGAAGGATAGGTATAAAACGGTCATTGGGAAAAATTGTTTGATTCAAGCCTATAGTCATGTTGCACATGATTGCGAAGTAGGTGATAATTGTGTTTTTTCAAACAACAGTACACTTGCTGGACATATTACAGTAGGTGATTACGTTGTGCTTGCTGGAATGGTCGCTGTACACCAATTTGTCAAAATTGGTTCGCATGCATTTGTGACCGGTGGTTCATTAGTGCGTAAGGATATTCCTCCTTTTGTTAAGGCCGCGCGTGAACCGATTTCTTATGCGGGGATTAATTCTGTTGGATTGAGAAGAAGAGGATTTTCGGAAGAGCAAATTGCCGAAATTCAGAATCTTTATCGAATTCTTTTTGTCCAAAACAGAAATTTAGCTAAGGCTATAGAAATTATAGAGGCTGAATATCAGGCAACAGAAATTCGTGATGAAATTTTGGATTTTATCCGGAATTCAGGCAGGGGTATAATGAAAGGATTCAATAATAGAGCGATGTAATCGCGTTATCGATTCTAGTGAATTTGAAAATTACATTAAAAGATATTGGTAGGAGGTATAACAATGAATGGATTTTTAGGAATATAAACTATACCTTTGAATCCGGTAAGAGTTATGCCATCCTGGGCCATAATGGTTCAGGGAAATCTACTTTTCTGAAAGTACTTTCAAGTAGTTTGACACCCTCAGCGGGAGAATTGTCATACACGGATGGAGACGAAGTCCTAAGTGTAGATCATATCTATCAGCAACTGTCTCTTGCAGCCCCTTACATTGAACTGATAGAAGAATTTACCCTAAATGAGCTGATTGATTTTCATTTTAAATTTAAAAACTATCTTCCTTCTTTTGACAAAGAAACTGTTGTAAGCCTATTGGGACTAGAGCATGTGCTGGATAGAGAGATAAGGTTTTTTTCATCAGGTATGCGTCAACGTGTAAAGCTAGCGCTAGCTTGCTGTTCTGCATCTAGTTTGGTTTTGTTGGATGAACCTACAAGTAATTTAGATCGTGCAGGTGAACAGTGGTATCTTAGCTTGATTGACCGTACAAAGTTGAAATCCAGATTATTTATTGTCTGTTCAAATCAAGAGAAGGAGTATAAATTCTGTGATGAAACGATTTCCATTGTAGATTTTAAGTCTTAGCGGATTACTGGTAGATAGATTATTCTTAAGCTTCTAGAAAAATATATTCAGAAATCTCCGAGTTTCATCGGAGCCTAAATATGTTTGAATCGAATTCCTTATAATAGCATTTGTGTTTTTTTTTAATAGGGTAGATGAAAAGATCTATTTCTACCGCATTGAAAATATGTGGAAAAGTTCTTGTTGCGTATTGAAAAGGGTTATTTTCAATAAAAAGTAACGAATGAAATTTTAATAACACAATTAGTTTTTGTATTTTTGACGACTCAATAATGAGATAACCGTTTAAAGTTCAATTCAAAGAATGGCTAAGGCATCAGAGGTAAAATCAGGAAATATCTTAAGATTTAACGGAGAATTAGTATCCGTAGAAGAATATATACACCGTACACCAGGTAATTTACGTGCATTCTATCAAGCTAGAATGCGTAATGTTAAAACTGGAAAGTTAGTTGAATACCGTTTTAGAGTTGACGAGTCTGTAGAGATAGCACGAGTAGAAACGAGTGATTATCAATATTTATATGAAGATGGTGACTTCTTCGTGGTAATGGATAATAATACATACGAGCAATTTAATATTCCTAAATTTTTGTTTGGTGATTCAGCACGTTTCTTGAAAGAGGGAATGACTGTAATTATTGCTTTTGAAAGTGATGAGCCTATTATGGCAGAAGCTCCAAAAAGTGTAGAGTTGGAAATTACATATACTGAACCGGCTGTAAAAGGAGATACTTCTACAAACGCATTGAAAAAGGCGACTGTAGAGACTGGTGTTGAAATTATGGTGCCGTTGTTCATTAATCAAGGTGAAAAAGTAAGGGTTGATACGCAAACTGGTAATTATATCGAGCGCGTAAAATAATATAAAGATTTTAGGTTTAGGTTGATTATTCGGTCTTGATAGCGCTCGCTACAAGGCCGTTTTTTATATATAACTTGAATGAATTTGACCGCCAGTTTTTCTAATTCGAGCTAGAATTTTTAGCCTTCGATAAAGTGGAATCGGTAGGAACGTTATTTTTAATTGATGTTAGCATAAGAGATGGTCTATAAAGGGCTCTTTTGATGAGAATGGTAATAAATTATATGGATAACTATTTTACAAATGAAATCGAAAAAGGAATTACGATTGGAATATAAAATCAGAAGATGTCAACTATCATTGGAAAGTGAAACAGCACTCAATGAACTTCTTCTTTCTCAGTTTGCAAAGCTTGATCTCTCAAAGGTCGAGTTTCTGCATATTTTCATTCCTATAGAAAAATATCACGAACCCGATACCTATCCAATAATAAATCATATACGACAATTTTTTCCGCAAATAAGGATCGTTGTTTCCCGATCTAATTTTGAGGATTATTCGATGCAGCATTTTATATTGGATGAGCATACAATATTTGAAACGAATAATTGGGGTATTTCCGAACCGATATCAGGCGTTAAAATAGCTTCGTCCGATATTGATATGATTATAGTGCCTTTGTTAATCTTTGATCTTTCTGGCTATAGAGTAGGGTATGGAAAAGGATTTTATGACCGTTTTTTCTCTGGCTGTAAAATTGATGTACAACGTGTTGGACTATCTTTTTTTGATCCAATTGACGTAATTTGGGATAAAAATGAATACGATGTCCAATTAACGCAAGCTATTACACCAAATCGTATTTATCATTTTGATGTGGACTAATTATCTATATGAAAAGACTGATTTTGTTCCCTTTTGAATAGCACGCTGTTTTTTTTAATATGTGCCTGCTTCGTTCGATGCTCCGACAACAGGGGAGTGTTTAGAACTATATTCTTTTGTTAAGCGAAGAGAGTTTAAGTCAATAATTGACGCTTTAACCCTAGGAATGGTTTGTGCGAGTTGATTTTGTCTTATGGTGATTTAATTAAAATTATTTTTTATTTTTATTGCGAAATTCAATGCCTGTAACGATATGTTTCGATTTCTTCTATTTCTTCTTTTCCTAACAATCATGCCTTGCCGTGTTGTCTGTGGGATGGATCTAATGGACTCCAATTCCTCGGTTGAAGAGAAGAATTTTTACGAAACAATTATCAAGGAATCAGAAAAGTATCAAACCTCTAGTCTAACCTTAAGTAAATATCTTGCACCATATTTTAGCCAAGCGGTAAGAAAAAATGATAAGGCACTTTTGGCAATTTATTATTGTCTGCTGGCGGATCAGTCTTTTAATGACGAAGGTGCAAGAAATAGTTTTAGTGACAAATACTATTTGAAAGCACTGGATCTTGAAGAGGGGTATAGCTACCAAAATGTACGAGCTTGGGTTAAAGTAATGTACGGGTTTTATCTCTATCGATGTCTGAAAGCTTCTGAAGCATTACCTTTTATCTTGGAAGGAGAAAAAGGTCTGGAAGATATCCCCAAAGAACTTGTTTTAGACCTAACACAAACCTATAAGAAGCTCGGTTATTTTTTTGGCACCTTAGGCGATTACACCTCTGGAATCAAATACCTAAATTTAGGGCAGCAACAGGAACAAATTTCACCAGGATTAAAAGCCGAAATTTTAGACAATTTAGGTGTATTGACGTTAAAAAGTGGTGGCGATACGCTGCAGGCAATGAAAAATTTTGAGCTGGCTCAAAATTTGGCTCTTTCTGAAAATGACTCATTGCGTTATGCGAAGATTTTGGGTAATCAGGCCACTGTATTTGAAGGCATGAAGGATTATCGTAAGGCTTTATTGCTCCTAGATAAGGATCTAGAGATTTCAAGATCTCTTGGTAATGACCGAAACACAATCTTTGCCTTAATGATGCGGATCCGTTTAAACATAGCGAGTAAGGAAACTAAAGATGTCCGACAAATGATAGCGGAGGCTGAATCTCTTTTGTCTGGTTCGGACGATAAGAAGACGATACTTGAACTTGAGATCCACAAGCTGAATTTGGCGGTTCAAAGTCGGGATACGGGTCGTGAGCTGAATGCGAGAAGAAGGATTGAACGCCTCCAGGATTCCTTACGCTTTTTAGATGGCGATCCGGTATTGTCCCAATTGAAGTTTATGGCTGACAAGCAAAAGTATGCCGATAAATTATCGCTGGCACAAGCAGTTATTAAGAAAAAGCAAACCGAAAGACGACTATGGCTGATCGTAAGTTTATTGGTACTGGTGTTATTCTTTTTTATATACAATGCTGTACGATCCCGTGCCAGAAAACGGATACGTGATTATGAATATCAGCTTCTTAATTTAAAATATACAAAGGCTGAATTGGATAGGGAATTGGTGAGTTCCAAAAGTCAGGTGGAAGAGTATGTCGCTTACCTAAAGAGGAATAATGAACAGATAAATGTGCTTTCAGCGATGCTGGAAGAAAGAGGGAATGTTGTTGAAAAGGATCGTGATGAACTAAAAACATTGCTACAGTCGCATCTTATCACCGAAGAGAAATGGCAGGAATTTAAATTATTGATTGTAAAAGAATTTCCAAATTTACTTCAGGATATACAATCCAAATTTTCCGATATCACCGAATCTAATTTGCGGGTCATTGTGCTTATGAAATTGGGGTTAAATAATAAGGAAGTTGCCAATGTCCTTGGTGTCACTCCTGATGCAATAAAAAAATCAATGCAGCGTCTGAAAAAGAAGCTTGGGGATCAAGCTGGTGTACTGATGGAATATATTTCAGATAAAGAGTTTGTATAAGATCTTAATCGTCAATAATCAAGGGCATCAATAGAAAAATGCGCAATAAAAAAACGTCCAATGTCGGAGACATTGGACGTTTTTTATTTTTAATCCAGAGGATTTTCCTGTAGATTTTTTTCCCAAGCCCAAGCAGAGGCCATCATTTCGTCAATGCCGAGAGCTGCTTTCCAATGCAGCTGATTGGCTGATTTAGTGACATCTCCATATACTTTGATAATATCTCCATCACGGCGAGGACCAAATTCGTAATTTAATTTTTGTCCAGAAGCCTTTTCAAATGCTTTAATAGCTTCAAGAACTGAATAGCCATTTCCGGTTCCTACATTGAATACGTCGTATTTTCCATTTGGGTTGCCTTGTTCTAATAATTTAATCGCCGCAACATGTGCTTTAGCCAAATCAACCACATGGATGTAATCACGGATACAAGAACCATCTGGGGTATCATAATCTGATCCAAAAACTGTTAGTTTCTCTCTCTTTCCAATTGCCGTCTGTGTTATGAATGGCAACAAATTTTGAGGAACACCATTTGGTAATTCGCCTATTAATGCAGATTCATGGGCTCCAACCGGATTGAAGTAACGTAATGCAATAATATTATAGTTGTCATATGCAGACGCGGTTTCTTGTAATATTTCTTCTGCAATTTGTTTGGTGTTCCCATATGGGGAAGTCGCCTTTTTCACAGGGGCACTTTCATCTACAGGTAGGTAGTCTGGCTCACCGTATACTGTACAGCTTGAAGAGAACACGAAATTAATCGGTTTATTTTGATAAGATTCCAACAAATTGATCAATGAGAAAAAATTGTTGTGGTAATACTTTAATGGTTTTTGAACGGATTCACCAACAGCTTTAGATGCAGCAAAGTGGATAATGCCTGAAATGTCGGTATTGTTTTTTACAAAATCATTGACTTTGTTTGTGTCACAAAGATCGAATTGATGGAATTCGGGTCTAACACCAATGATCTTTTCGATCTGATCTAAAATCTTGATGTTCGAATTAGATAGATCGTCGACGATAACAGGAACATACCCTGCTTGATGAAGTTCAACCACTGTGTGTGAACCGATATATCCCGTTCCTCCTGTGACTAATATTTTTTTGTTCATTATTGTTGATTATAGTAAGTAAAGTCTTTATGTGATAAGGTTTCCAAAGGAATCTTTTTGTAAAATTCAATGGTTTTTTTTAATCCAGTTTTGCGGTCTATTTCAGGTCGCCAAGCTAATTTTAATTTGGCCATTCCGATGTCGGGTTTTCGCTGTTTAGGGTCATCGATCGGTAGAGCTTCATAGGTAATTTTACTCGAACTTCCGGTTAACGCTACGATTTCTTGAGCTAACTGGAGCAACGTAATTTCATCCGGATTACCTATATTAATGGGGGTTACACAATCTGAATGCAACAAACGATAAATGCCTTCGATTTGATCGTCAATATAGCAAAATGATCGTGTCTGTGAACCATCTCCAAAAATAGTGATATCTTCTCCACGGATGGCCTGTGCGATAAACGTTGGGATAGCTCGGCCATCATTGAGACGCATTCTTGAACCAAAGGTGTTAAATATTCTGACGATACGGGTATCCAAACCATGGGTGTTGTGATAAGCCATCGTTATTGCCTCCTGGAAACGTTTAGCTTCGTCATACACACCTCGAGGTCCTACGGGATTTACATTGCCCCAATAGTTTTCAGATTGAGGGGAAACTAGCGGGTCTCCGTAAACTTCTGAGGTAGATGCAACCAATATGCGGGCTTGCTTTGCGCGGGCTAATCCGAGGAGATTGTGTGTGCCTAAGGATCCGACTTTAAGGGTTTGTATAGGGATCCTAAGGTAATCGACAGGACTTGCTGGCGATGCAAAGTGTAAGATATAATCTAAATGCCCTGGGACGTGGACAAATTTTGAGACATCGTGATGATAGAAGTCAAAATTTTCCAATTTGAATAGATGTTCAATGTTCTGTAGGTCCCCGGTGATCAAGTTATCCATCCCAATGACATCATAATCTTCTGCAATAAAACGATCGCAAAGATGTGAACCTAGGAAGCCTGCTGCACCTGTTATCAAAATCCGCTTGCGATGTTTATTTTCCACTCAATGGTTCCTTTTAATGAAATGGGTTTAATATCTTTGACTAAGATAAACATTATTTTAAAAACATGCGTTTGCTTTATTCAATTGGAATCGTTCTATATGGACTCTTACTGCGTATTTTGTCCCCTTTTCATGCGAAAGCGAGACTCATGGTACAGGGGCGAAAAGACTGGTATTCTAAGATGAAACAAACGGTTGATTGTTCTCAAAAACATATCTGGTTTCACTTTGCTTCATTAGGTGAGTTTGAGCAAGGGCGACCAGTCTTGGAGGCTGTGAAAAATAATTATTTGGACCATAAAATTATTGTAACATTTTACTCCCCTTCGGGATATGAAATCCGCAAAAACACGAATCTGGCAGATTATGTTTTTTACCTCCCCTATGATACAGCAAAGAATGCACGGCTATTTCTGGATCTTGTGAATCCTAGTTTTGTGCTATTCACCAAATATGAATATTGGTATTATTTTTTTGAGGGTTTGCATAGGCGCTCCATTCCACTTTTTATAATTTCTGCAATTTTTCGGCCTGAACAAATTTTTTTTCAACCATATGGTTCCTTTTTTCTGAAAATTTTAAGCTATGTGACTTATTTTTTTGTGCAAAATGAAGAAAGTGTACGCCTCTTGAAGGAATTTGGTTTACGGAATGCTGGCCTGTCTGGAGATACGCGCTTTGACCGTGTTGTGGACATTCCTAAAAATAGGAAAATAGTTCCTGAGATAAGTCAATTTATTGGTGACAATCCTACCGTTGTAGCAGGAAGCACCTGGCCAGAAGATGAACAGATTTTGAAGGAGTTGTTTCAGGATTTTCCAAGCTACAAGTTGATTTTGGCTCCCCATGAAATCAATGAATCGCATTTAGCAACTATTTTTAATCTTTGGCCAAATGCCCTTCGTTTTTCGGACATGGCTACTTACGATACCACAATAATAGCCGAATCAAAGATACTAGTTATCGATAATATCGGTATGTTGTCTTCCCTATATGGTTATGGCCAATTGGCTTATATTGGAGGCGGATTTGGTGCGGGAATACATAACACACTTGAAGCAGCAACTTATGGAATGCCGGTTCTATTTGGTCCAAATTTCAAAAAGTTTCAAGAAGCAAAAGATCTTGTAAAAAATGGATCGGGCTTCTCCGTCACCAATAGTAGAGAATTGAAGAAAGTATTTGATCGCTTACAAGATAGATCTATCTGTCAAGAAGCAGGCAAATTGGCTCGTGAGTATGTATTGCAGAAATCCGGGGCAACGCCGATCATTATGAAATATCTTAAGAGCAATGGCGTAAAAATATAGAAGGCGGACATAGCACCGCCTTTTATATTTTTGATAATGGCTTGTTAATAGTAAGTATATCTTCTTACACCCGTGATATGGCGTGACAAGCGCATAACCTGATGTGAATATCCGTACTCATTATCATACCAAACATAAAGAACGACATTCTTGCCATCTGATGAAACAATGGTAGCTGGAGCATCCACGATTGAAGCTGCAGTGGAGCCAATGATATCTGAAGAAACGAGTTCATTGTCTTTTGAAAATTTAATCTGTTCAACTAGCTCACCATGGAATGAAGCTTCTCTTAAAAGCTCATTTATCTCATCAACAGTTGTTTTAGATTTTATTTCAAGATTTAAAATGGCCAGTGATCCATTTGGGACAGGGACACGAATGGCGTTGGAGGTCAGTTTACCCACTAATGAGGGAATTACTTTTGAAACAGCACTACCGGCACCTGTCTCGGTGATTACCATATTCAGGGCAGCGGCACGGCCACGTCTAGATTTTTTGTGCATATTGTCAACAAGATTCTGATCATTTGTGTATGAATGTATGGTTTCAATATGTCCCTTTTCAATACCTATTTTATTTTCCAAAACTGCCAAAATAGGGGAAATGGCATTGGTGGTACAGGAGGCCGCAGAGAATATATGGTGTTTTTGTAAATCAAAATCTTTCTCGTTGACAGCATATACGATATTGGGAACTCCTTTTCCCGGGGCTGTTAATAGCACCTGTAAGGTACCCTTAGACTGCAGGTGGCGACTGAGCTCCTGTTCATCTCGAAAAGCTCCAGTATTGTCAATAACTAAGGCGTTCTGTATACCATATGTTGTATAATCAATATCCTCAGGCTGTTTGGCAGAGATTAGGTGAACAGTTATTCCATTGATAATAAGTGCTTCATTTTCCGGGTCTACTTGTACTTTTCCTTCAAATTCGCCATGTATAGAATCAGTTTTTAATAATGTTGCCCTTTTCAAGAGGGACTTTGTGTCATTTGCATCCCGTGTTACAATGGCACGCAGGCGAAGTTGTTGTCCCGAGCCCGCTTTGTTCATAAGTTCACGGGCGAGAAGACGACCAATACGGCCAAATCCATACAGGACAACATCCCGCGGTTTTAATTCCTTTTGTTGATGAATTCCCTTTAATTCGTCTGTGATAAAATTGAGAAGTTTAACATTGTCAACGTTGTATTTTTTGATCTGCAATGCAAGTTTTCCAATATCAATACGGGCAGGAGATAGCGGTAGTTTCTCCAAGGCTTGAGCAGTGTGGAGCGTTTCAAATATGCTTAATGGGTTTTCTGCATGAATAGTGCTGTCGCTGAGTAGGCTGAGAATTGAACTAGATTTTACATCAATGAGCTGATTCCGAAAAAAAACGAGCTCGACGGCATAGTTATACCATAGGTTGCTAACAATCTGAATTAAGCTTACTGCAGCATTTTGTTGTGCTTGATAACTTTTGATCTCTTGGTCAAAAGATGGCTTGTGTGACATAATAATTTTATAATAGATTATGTTGCAAACATAGCACAAACTGTATAAAAAAAGGAGTTAAATTTTCATTTTCGTAATTTTCATGTATTTTATTTGGGTATTATTGTTGTTTTTTCAATAATTCATGTTTTTAATTGTTAATCTTCTACGATAAACAGATCAGACATGATATGGTCGGCCATTAATTTACCTGCATCAGTTAAGCACAATTTGTTTTCCTCCAAAATGAGATTTTTCTCGGCTAGAAATGAGGCCGAATCTGCCAATACTCTATTTTTAACTGATTGTCCAAATTTACTTTCCAACTCGATTAAATCCAAACCCCACATTGTTCTAAGCGATGTCATGATACATTCATTGATTTGATCCAAAGTTGACAACTGTTCTACTTCTAAAGGAAGTTGATTGGAAAGAATGGAAGATATGTATTGTGCATTGTTTGAAACATTCCACGATCTAGACGTTCCGTTGAAAGAGTGTGCTGAAGGGCCAATGCCAAGATAATGTTTGCCTTTCCAATAATTTGTATTGTGACGGGCATATAATCCATTTTTTGCAAAATTCGAGATTTCATACTGTTCATATCCAGCGGATTTCAATGTATTGATGAGAAGATTCATTTGATCTGCCGCCTGATCTGAATCAATAGCTGGACTTAAGCCTTTTTTGATGAAATGATCCAATGCAGTCTTATTTTCTACTGTCATGGAATAGGACGAGATATGAGGAATTGCAAAATCAATTAATTGCTGCATATTGTGCCGCCATTTCTCATCAGTCAATAAGGGGTAACCGTAGATGAGATCACAAGTAATATTCTCAAATCCTGCATCCTGCACCCGCATAATTGAGGCTGTTGCCTCTTGTTGGTTATGAGCTCTGTTCATCCACTTAAGATCTTCTTCAAAGAAAGACTGTATTCCGATACTGAACCGATTAACAGGGGTATTCCTGAGACTTTTTACTTTTGCAGCGCTTAAATCATCAGGGTTTGCTTCCAGGGTAATCTCAGCATTATTGACAATATCAAAATGTTTTGCTATCGTATCGATGATGCGTGCTATTTCGTCAGCTTCCAATAAGGAAGGAGTACCACCACCGAAATAGATAGATTCAATCTTTTTCTCTTCTAAATAAGGAGCCCTCAGTTCAATTTCCTGTAATAATGCATTGATCATTTCATTTTTGTACTGCAATGAAGTGCTGAAATGGAAGTCACAATAATGACAAGCCTGTTTACAGAAGGGGATATGGACATAAATCATGGAGACAAATATACCAACACCATATCAACTTCACCCCTTAATCGTTTTTTTTCTTCTTGCTCGAACGGGTATTCCTGAATATTTGCATGGGTTTATTGGGACGGCGGCTGGTAACATATTCGTTTGACTCTTCCGTACTTTCATGAAAGCCTTTCTAAAAGGAATTATGTTACCTATGATGGAAGAATCATCTAAACAAAGGTTGATAATAAGATCGTTATTTTTTATCTTGTTGTCAGGATTTGTTTGTAAAAAAGTATCAATATATAAAACCTACTGTTTGAAGGAGCGGTTAATTCAAAAAGTTTCTTTCTAATTTTTTAGAAAGAAAGATTATTCAGATCAGCTTGGCGTAAATTATTCCATGGGTTTCTATCAAAAAGATTAATAAACATGGTATGTTATTTTAATAAAAATCAATTGTATGAAAACCTCTCGTCGGGACTTCTTGAAAAATGTAGCGGGTGTTTCAGGCTTGCTCATGCTTTCCAAACATGGACTTGCTATGGACGATAGTCTTGAAGAACCTTTTATAGATAAATTATTACCGGCGCCAAAAGGAGGCGGGTTCGCGATGAAAGATTATTGGATCTGGGATCCTTCGGTCATAAAAGGGGAAGATGGACGATATCATATGTTTGCTTCGCGTTGGAGCAAGAAATATGGCTTTGGTAATTGGGTTACAAACTCAGAGGTCGTCAGGGCTATTTCAGATACAGCGGAAGGGCCTTACGAATTTGTTGAAGTGGTACTGCCTGCTCGAGGTAAGAGATATTTTGACGGTTGTACAACTCATAACCCCAGGATTGTAAAAGATGGTGACTTTTATGTGCTTTATTATTTTGGCAATAACTATGAAGAACCGAGCCCTCCCTTTACTGAAAACGTATGGGAATCAGGTCTTGGCCAGAAAGCCTGGATGCATAAACGCATTGGGATGGCTTACTCCAAGTCAATTGCGGGCCCGTGGAAAAGAGTAGATCAACCTATTCTGAATCCAAGGCAAGGAAAATGGGATGCTTCCATTACATCCAACCCTTCGCCAGTTGTCTTACCTAATGGAAAGGTTTATTTAGTGTACAAATCTTCCCCTGTAAACTATAATCCACCACTTTTATTAGGCGCGGCAGAGGCAGATTCTTTCCTTGGACCTTATCGCCGTTTATCAGATAAGCCTATCTTTTCCTTTCATACGGACCAAAACCATGAAAACGATGTAGAGGATCCTTTTGTATGGCATAATGGTCAGCAGTTTGAGCTCATTATGAAGGATCGTTACGGAAAGATCTGCGGTGAAGAGGGGGGCGGGATACATGCCTATTCCAAGGATGGCATAGATTGGCATCTTTCGAGATCTGTAAAAGCTTATTCTAAAACGATTCAATGGGATGATAGCACGACGACTCATCAAGCCAATTTTGAACGCCCATTTTTATTATTTGAAAATGGGAAGCCTACTCATTTGTTCGCTGCAACGGGAGATGGTTCAGAACCTTATCAATTTGAACGTACATGGAACATGGTTATTCCTCTCAAAGTGGTATAATTTGGTGGCCGAAAAATAGTTAAGCAATAAAAAACAGCTTCCAGTTCTGGATAGTATAAATTCAGATTGGGAGCTGTTTTTTGTTGTGCTATCTATTCAGATAGACAAGCAATATTTCTGATTATTTGCTAAAACTATTATTTGCTGATTCTACATCAGCCAAACGCAATGAGGGATCAATAGTTACATTTTTAGGTACTTTCGATACATGGATTGTATAATCCGGTTTAGTCCAAAACCAATCTTCAAGCACGGTGCGTTTGACGTTTTTGTAGATGGCAAATTGTTCTTCGGGTTTTTCACCGCGCATTTCACGAAGAGGGATATAAAAGAGCTCTTTGCTTCCGTCTATATACTCAACCAAAACATCCAATGGCATGGCAAAATTAGACTTGTTGGCCAATTGAATTTCCGTATCAGTTACTTTTTCAACGGCGTAATCAATTTGACGTGTTGTATTGATAAACAGGTTGAAATACCATTTTAGGTTCATGCCTGATACCTCTTCAGCAACACGCTTGAAATCATTTGGAGTTGGATGTTTAAACTTCCAGATGTCATAAAATTTCAAGAACGTTTTCTCTAAATTTTCCTGACCAATAATATAACCCAACTGTTCCGCAAGTACAGCACCTTTATTGTAGGCTTCGTTACTGTAGCCATAGTTAGTATTATAATAATCTGCAAGTAGGCTCATCGGTTCCTCCTTGCCTGATAGCGCCAATTTATAGTATGCACGGTAAGCCGAAATTTGCGGATTGGATTCAATGGCGCCTCTTTTCTCAAAGATGTGCTGCATGGCTAGCTCTTCTACATAGGAGGTGAAGCCTTCATCAAACCATTCGTCTACTGTTTCGTTGATGCCAAATAATTGTTGATACCATGAATGTGCGGATTCATGAAATATTACCCCGACAAGGCTTTTTAGATTACGACCACCTGTAATCAGGGTCGCTGTACCATATTCCATTCCTCCATCGCCACCCTGGATGATGGTATAAGTAGGCCATGGGTATTTGCCAAATTTGGCACTACAGAAGTCGAAGAACTCGGTAGATAGCCCTATCGCTGTTTTCCAATTTGAGATCACTTCTTTGTCCGTTGGTAAGAAAACCGTATAAACTTTAATACCGTTTTTACTTGAAGCAGAATCTACGACAAACTTTGGATCTGCAGCCCACACAAAATCGTGGATATTTTGAGCCTTATAACGCCATGTTGCTTTATTGTCGACTGTTTTTACTTTTGCTTTCTGTTGATAGCCTTTAACATCTGATGGATTTTGAAGTACACCTGAGGCACCGACGACATAATTTTTGTTGAGGTGTATGGTAACGTCAAAATTGCCAAAAGGAGCAATGAATTCGCGACCAGTATATTCGTCTAAATGCCAGCCAAATTCATCAAATTGAGCCATTTTTGGATACCATTGAGCCATAGAAAGTGCCACACCTTCTGCAGAATTTCTGCCCGTTCTTCTGATTTGCTCTGGAACTTGGGCGGTCCATTCCATGTTGAAACTGGCTGTTTCGCCATCTTGGATCGCCGTTGGTAATGTGACTTCCAAGATTGTTCCATCTATTTTAAACGAGGTTTTAGCTCCGTTCATTGCCAAGCTCTTGATTTTTTGATAACCAATCTGATTGGTCTTAAGTTCGCCAATACGGCTCTGATATATTGGTTTTTCTTTTGTACCTAGATTAGTGACCATTCGCTTGTCGGGATCACTGATGTTTTTTAAACGGTAATCCATCATCGATCTTGGTTGAAAAGCATTGAAATATAAGTGAAAATACACTTTTTTCAACGATTGGCCTGAATTATTACTATACTTCAAGGTCATTTTTCCATCATACTGGTATGCTTTTTCATCCACGTTGACGTCCATTGTGTAGTCAACCTTCTGTTGCCAGAATCCTTTTCTTTGGGCCTTCACTGCCGTCCCCCAAATATTGAATACACATGCAAGTGTAAAAAAGGATATAATTTTGATTTTCATGCCCCAAACTTACAAAATTGTCTCAATAAATGGCACTTAAATGGGTTGGTAGAAGCTAATGTCATCAAATCTTGACGAAAACTTACCTGTCAAATAAGAATTGGCTTGGTTTTGGTTGGGGGATTTATCTGTTGAGTTAAAAATCAATTTTACTTTTTTTTATGGAAAATCTATATTATAAGCCCTCGGGAAAGGCTCCAGCATTGGCCCTTATTGGATCACTTGTTCTAGGTACTATCGGTGCCGTTGTCTTAGCAATTGTTTATATCGCTTTACAGTGGTTTATTCCTATTATTTATTTTAATGTATTTATCACATTGGGATTTGGTGCAGGAATATTCTATATTCTTAATTTCTGTTTCAAACAATGGAAATTAAGAAATAAAGGTGTTGCCATTTTGATTACATTATTGATTGCCATTTTAGGCTTTTATGCACAGTGGGCTTTATTTGTGTCATTGATGTATAATGCTGAAGGAACAATGGGGGGAGATACTTGGGTAAAATCTTCTTTTAATCTGGAGGGATTTAAAGCCTTTTTCTTACATCCCTCATTTATTTGGGAAGCGATGCAAGGATTGAATGAAGTTGGAACATTTACTTTGAAAAAAAGTCCAGTTTCTGGCGGAATGTTATGGGCCGTTTGGGCGATTGAGATGGGGATTATTCTGATTACACCAATCATAATGGCCCTCCGCGGAATTACTATCTATCCATTTTCTGAAAAGGATGAAGTATGGATGAATAAGCGGGCATTGCCGGGAAGGTTAAAATTTGTGGATGATAAGGATGCTGTTGCCAGTTCGTTGGGAAATCATGATTTTGCCTACGTATACGATCATCTTTCTGACGAGGAGGAACATTTTTCGTTCGCTACGGCGGAAGTTTATGAGTCGGACACTGACGATCATCAGTATTTGACTATCTATAACCATCAATTTGTCGAGAAGAAAGGCAAAATGGAAGAGAAGAAAGATGAGGCTATCGAATTTTTACGCATCACCAGAAATAGTTTATAGGGAATTTTAAGAGATAACCTCCTCACGCTAGTTTCGGCCTTTGTTCGCCCCTTGTTCGTAACTGCTTCGGAAAATTTGTTCTTTTTTTCTCCTGATCCTCTACCGATCCTCTACTGATTTAGTAGGCAATCGGTAGAGAATTATTAGAGAATTTCCGAACGTGGTACGAAGCGGGTACGAATAACTTATGAAGCGGTATTGAAAACCGATCGGGTGGAAATGAAATAATGTCCTGTTCTTTTAGTGCTGAACAAGGAATCCCCCTCTTATCTTCCAGTCGTTAATTGAAGGACTGTAGACTTTGACTTCCTTGATCCCATTTTTTGCTAATAAGGAAGCCGCTATAGTTGCTCGATCTCCAGATTGACAATGTAAGTAAAGCTGTTTACTTGGGTCAATTTTATGGAGATTGTCTACAATTGTTCCGACAAAGAGATGTGTTGCATTGGGGAGGTGCCCTTCTTCAAATTCATTTGTATTGCGTACATCGAGTATTTGTGTATTGGATTTCTCCAATGCCGAGTTCATTTCCTCAAAATCGATCAATTGTTGATGCTCCAATGTAATTCCAAGTTGCGGAATTGTACTGGGTGTGATATAGCCTGCTACATTATCCAATCCTATGCGCATAAGCTTACGGGCAACATCATCCAATTGATTTTCTTCAACAATGAGTATGAATGGTTCTGTATAATTAAGTATCCAACCTGCCCAGGTATTGAATGTCTTGTTATTTTGAATATTAATGCTATTTGGAAGATATCCTTTTGCAAAATCAAACTTAAGTCGGGTATCTATTACAGTTGTTGCTGTTCGGTATAAATCAAGGAACTCATCTTTCGTTAGCTTGCGATATCGTGGTACCTCGGTCTGTAATGGACGAGCTTTTTTGTTAAGTTTTTTCATCATGGCAAAATAACGCGGCGGTTCAGGTTGCCCTTCCAATAGTTCTTGCACGAAAGCGGGCTCATTATTTTGGTATTGGAGCGCCCAGTTCCGTATTTTTTCATAACCAACTGTTGAACTAGGGACTGCGCCTAATGCTTTTCCGCAGGCTGATCCGGCGCCATGAGCAGGCCATACCTGAATATGATCAGGTAGAGTCAGGAAGTACTGTAAGGATTGAAACATCTGATGAGCACCTATTTCTTTTGTTCCAACCAACCCTGCCGCATTTTCTAGTAAATCTGGACGGCCAATATCACCGACAAATACAAAATCTCCTGTAAATATCATGACAGGTTCCATGGTTGCCGGTGTATCGATCAATACAAAACTAATACTCTCGGGCGTATGTCCAGGGGTATGAATGACTTTGAAAATAAGATTTCCAACCTGAAACTGATCCCCGCCCTTAAGTCCGATATGTGGAAATTCATATTGCCAATCTTCTCCGCCTTCATCGGATAGATAAGGCTGGGCGTCTGTTAATGCCGCTAATTCTAGCGTGCCTGAAAGATAATCGGCATGTATATGTGTTTCAGCAATGTGCGTTATTGTTAGATTATTCTTTTTTGCTATCTCTAGATAGGTGTCTACATCTCTTTTAGGATCAATGACAATCGCAACACCTTTGGCTTGACAGCCAATGATATAACTCGAATGTGCTAAAGATGATTCAAAAATGTGTTGAAAAAACATAATGTGTGATTTTAATGATTTACAAATTGAATGATTTCGAAGACAAAGATTAAGATGCCAATGCTGATCAAAAAATACCCAAAAATATTTTTCAACTTTGCTGCATCCAACTTGTCTTTCCATTTGGAACCAATTTGGAGGCCTATTAAGGTGATTAACGTAAAAGTAACCAATATACCCCAATTCATATGTTCCAAAAAGTGATAATTAGCGGTCAAACCAAATGAGGCATTTAATCCGATAATGAACAACGATGTGGCGATAGCTTGTTTAAGCGGGATGCCCAATAGCAGTACTAGGGCTGGTACAATAATAAAGCCGCCGCCCGCACCGACTAGGCCTGTCATGATCCCGACCAATAATCCGACCAATATGATTTTAAAAATCTGTAATAGCCCCCAGGTGAAATGACTGTTTAGAATCTGTTTACGTCCTCGTATCATTGCTGTTGCAGAAATTAAAATCACCATTGAGAATAACAACATGATAATGTGGTTTCTGGAGATTTCTATGCCTTCAATTCGGAACAGTTCTGGTATAGCGACCAATAGATAGCGCTTAGTCAAATAGACCGAAATTAATGATGGAACGAGAAAAATTGCCGTAGTTTTTAAATCGATCTCGCGTCTTTTTAAAGGAGAAATAGATCCGACTAGCGCTAATACACCAATAGAGAAAAGCGAGTAGTCAAGAGCAAATTGGGGTTCTATATGAAAAATATACACAAATATTGGAAGTGTTAGAATACTTCCCCCACTACCCATCAAACCCATTGACAGTCCGACCAGGACAGCTAATATAAAACCAGCTATAAATATTAATTCCATTCTCTCTTCTTTAAATCTTGGTATGGACGTTAGATTCCCTATTTATTGAACATTTTATCATAAAACAGTAGGTGATAATTAATGCGGCAATTTATTACGTAGCATACCATAAAGCCAAGTCCCTAATAAGGCAAAAAGAAGAACAATTCCTATGGTCCAATAACCGGCACCAATTAGGGCAAACATAGGTCCCGGACAAGCTCCCGTCAATGCCCATCCCAAACCAAATATTGTCCCCCCGACCAGATAACGTGTAATACTTTTGTTTTTTTCATGGAATGTTATTTGTGCTCCATTACTATCTTTGATTCGTTTTCTTTTGATTACCTGTACGATAATAATTGCGGTTGTTAGGGCTGTTCCGATTATCCCATACATATGAAAGGATCTAAATTGAAACATTTCGTAGATTCTATACCATGATGCAGCCTCAGATTTGTACAAGATGATTCCAAACAATATGCCGATGAATATAAATTTTAGTGCTTTCATTTATGCAAAGATTAAAGGAAATAAAAAATGAACCATAATGATTCCACCGATGAAGAAACCTATGACGGCGATCAAGGAAGGAAGCTGGAAATTGCTTAGACCTGAAATTGCATGGCCTGATGAACATCCGCCCGCGTAACGCGTTCCAAATCCAATCAAAATACCACCGATACTTAAAATTAGAAATTGAAATAAAGAGCCATTAAAAACAAAAATAGATTCGGGGAGGTAGCCTTGTATATGGTCTATTATGCCAAGCTCCTTGAGATCAGCGATACTTTTTTCATTGATTTGGCTTGCAGTGCCATCACTCAGGAAATAATGGGCAATAAAACCACCTATCACAGTTCCGAGAACTACCAATAGATTCCATGCTTGGGTTTTCCAATCAAAACGAAAAAATGAAGATGACTTACCGGCTCCTAATACGGTACACATGGTGCGCAGATTATTGGACATGCCAAAATCTTTTCCCTGTTTCAACAGTAGGTACATGACCAGTGCAATTAAAGGCCCCGATATATACCAAGGCCATGGTTGTTTGATGTATTCCAATAACATAACAATGTTCTTAAGTTATGTTACAAAGGTACATACTGTCCCTGCAAAAGCCTGTAACAAATGTTACCGAGGGAGGCTACATATCATAATATTCGATGTTGGCTTCTTTTAGTGCCTCTGTTAGTAGGGGAAGATCGTCTTCTTTTTGAAATAATTTATTGCGCCAGGTACGAAAGGCTGGCCCTTTATTTTGGTTAATAATGATCAAATTTCCTCCAGAGCGTTTAAGATTGCGGATGTGGGAAATATTATGCAAGGGGAAAAGAATAGTTTTCTTCGCATTGCTAATCTGTAGCGTATTTTCGTTCAGAACCCAGATGGAAGACAAGGTCGAATATTTTATGGCCAGATACAAAGCTAAGGGAACCATTAAAAGAGCGACGATGATTTTGAGGATTTCCTGAATTGGAACTTTAGACATGCCCATTCCGATTAAAGAGATTGAAACCAACAAGATAAACATGTATTTTCCACGATGCAATGTTGATAAGTGGAATGTCTGTGCATTACTCTTCATATTTCTTGATAAACTTCCCTTTTGCGTCAATATAGTAAAAATTCTCGAGGTCCTCGGTCACAAGTGCCAATCCGTCTTCGAAAGCTTGTGCATTTTGTAATTTAAAAGGTACTACAATATTTCCATTGTAATCTATGTATCCATATTTATCGTCTTTGAACGCTAACAGTAGTTTCTCTCCGGCAAAGGACAGGAATTCATATTCCGATTGGAGTAAATTATTACCTGTTTTATTGATAAGCTGATAAGATTGATTGACAATAACCAATGCCATATTATCTTTAAAATCTGTTATGGTTTCATATTTTGCAGGAAGCAAAACAGTGCCTTTTTTATCGATAACACCCGTATGTTCTCCTTCAGTGAAAAGGACATATGCTGGACTAGGAACTGAAATAAAGTCATATTTTGCCTGTAGCAATATTTTGCCGTTTGTATCCAATAGGCCATACTTAAGATCTTTCATGTAAACCACAGGACCGCCTTCAGTTTCTAGACTTAGCGATTCATATTGACAAGGAATAACTTCTTTGCCATTAAGGTCTATTAGGCCAAACATTTGTGCGGCGTCGTTTACGATGGCGTAATCTCCTACGAAACTATAAATTGCAGTATATTTAGCCGGGGTCAATTTGTTTCCCGTGCTGTCCTGTACACCAAAATATTCCGTGCTAGAATCTTGATACCAAGACAAGTAGTCATTTAGTGTAGAGTCGGCAGCTGTTGCCTCAGCTTCCCCTTCTTCATAACCCTCAGGAATTTCAAAGAGTGACTGGTCAAAATTAATTTCCTCGACTTTGCTAGCTTCAATGCCCAGTCCTGCGGATCCGACATATAATGCTGCACCAGGTACTTTTTCAAGATAATCGTAAGTACCCCAATATAACTTTGGTAATTTTGCTGCATACCAAACAGTAATTTCCGTTTGCTTGTCTTGGCTGTCAGCAATATTGAATAATGCTTTTTCGCAGGTAATGCCCGCGATTACTTTCTTTTCGTTGGGAACCAGACGCATTTCGAAATCCCCTGAGTATGTGTAATCGCCATCTTCATTAGCAGAAGTCTCAATAAGTTGACCTGAAGCTAAGTCTGTAGCTGTATAGGTTTTGTTCAATTCATCTAATAAATAGGATGTACCCTTAGAGATATTACTTATTTGTACCGATTTTCCGAAAAGCAGATTTTCAATTCTCATCTGATCTTTTGTGATAAAGACGTTCATAAGTGCATCACCGTTTCCAGCTAGTATTTTAATAAATTCAGAGGCTGAAGTATCTGTACCGGTTTCAGGATCTGCAAACTGGTAAGAAATTTTATAAAGCTTCTGCTGGGTGAATCCTTTTTCTATAAAAAGTGAGAATACCAGTGACAAACAAATAAGAAATTGCTTCATTTTGTGATTTTAAACGACAAAAATATCGAATTTAGATGGGTTTTTGAAATAATATTTCGTTATTTGAAGAGGATATTTCAAAAATGATTTTCGCTTCGCTTGTGCTTATGCCTTTGTTCGCTCCTGTTATACCCCTTATTCGCCCTTATTCCGAGCAATCTCCTAGCTAAAACCTAGTGTCGACCTATTGAACTAGGTCGGAACTAGGGAGCCCATCGGTATTTGGTAGGGTAGTCCCAAAAGCAGGGTGTAAGCAGTCCGGTCCAAAGAAAGTGCTAAGTCTCACTATCATATAACCGTCAAGAAAAAATGGAAATAATTTTGGAATTTGGTTTTTTGGGGAAAGTGAAATATTAATTTTGTATTTTACAAACCTCGAATTTTTTACTGATTAAAAAAGATATCTGTGGAACTGTTGCTTATAGAGGATGAACCATCCGTCATATCATTGATCGAAAGAGGCTTAAAAGAAGAGGGCTATCACATCAGTATTGCTATGGATGGGTATACCGGCTTAAAAATGGCTGGATTGAATCATTATGACCTCATCTTATTGGATGTGATGTTGCCCGGTATGAACGGTTTAGATGTCTGTAAAAATATTCGCATGTCGAATAATGAAGTTCCCATTATTATCCTGACAGCTTTGAATCAAACCGAGGATATTGTTGAGGCCTTTGCCAGGGATGCAGATGATTACTTGACGAAACCATTCCGCTTGGAGGAATTAAAGGCTCGAATAAGTCGCTATAGCCGTAAATCAAAAACAGTTACCGAGCAGAAAAATATGTTGGTGTTTGATGATCTTCAATTGGATCGGGACAGTAAATCGGTTCAACGTGCCAATTCTCCTATTATTCTTACCGCTACTGAATTTCGTTTACTTGAATTTTTAATGCTCAATCGAAATAAGGTATTGAGCCGGATCGATATTTTAGAGGAAGTGTGGGGTATGGACGTTGATTTAAGTACCAATGTTGTTGATGTGTATGTGAATTATCTGCGGAAAAAGGTCGATAAACAATTTGCACGCAAACTTATCCATACGGTGATCGGTATGGGCTATGTAATCCGTCATGAAAATTAGGACCAAAATAGTTCTCTTATTTTCTATCATCAGTACCCTACTGCTTGTTGTTTTTGCCATTTATGTATCTTATTTTACCTACGACAGTTTACAGACCAAATTTTTTCATCGGTTAGAAGAGAATGCTGTGATTGTTGGAGATCACATTGTCCACCAGAAAGATGAAAATAGAGCGCTTTATATTCAGGTTAAGCGTAAATACCTGAAACAATTATCTGAGGGAACCGACCATCTTATTCGCGTTATTAAAGGAAGTGATAGTGTGCAATTTAGGCCTGAGCTACCTATGCCAAAAACATTCTATACTGATGTAATCCATCAAGGGAAGGGAAGATATATGCATGATAAGACAGCCTTTGTAGCAGTGTTCTTTCAAGATCATCTTCACCAAGAAAATTTAATCGTGGTATCGGAAGGGATCGATGATTATGGTCACGAAGAGCAACGTCAACTAGATCGTACCTTGATCACAGGGGGAATTTTGGCCATTTTTTTAATCGTACTGATGTCTTTTTACTTTGCTGATCGATTATTGAAACCCATTAAGGATATCAACAATGATTTAGATAAGGTTGATATCGCACATTTGGATCATCGCTTGTTCAGTAAATTCAGTAATGGCAAAGATGAATTGGGGGTATTAATTGCGAATTTGAATTCAATGCTTAGCCGATTGGATATTTCAGTCCAATCTCAACAAAGTTTTATCGGAAACGCCTCGCATTCTCTAAAAACGCCACTTACTATTATTGGTGGAGAAGCCGAATTGGCACAGCGACTCTTGTCCAAGGACCATGAAGCCTATTATTCATTGGAGACGATTGCGAAATATGCGGATAAAATGGAGCTTATTATCAACAATCTTTTACAACTATCCCGGATGGGTTTTAAAGGCGAGGTGGACAATAAAGAAATTATCCGCATTGACGAACTGCTCTATGAAATCTATAAAGCTGAAAAGAGGATTCATAAGGAACTAAAACTTTCTTTTGATCTAACGGAAATTCCAGAAGATAGTGATGAACTTACAGTTTTTGCCAATCCGGATCTGTTTTTTATTGCCTTTAGCAATATTATTTCAAATGCATTCAAGTACGGTAACGGACAGCAGGTTGTTGTCGCAATCAGTAGCGATAGCAAAAATACTACGATAAAAGTGCTCGATCAAGGGATAGGCATTCCTCAAAAAGACCAGCCGCACATTTTCACCTCTTTTTACCGCGCTTCTAATGTTGGTGATATCTATGGAAATGGCTTGGGCCTTGTTTTAGCCAAGAATATTTTTGACCTCCATGGTGCCGAATTAGTGTTGCGTTCTACCGAAGGGCAGGGTACTTTAGTGGTGGTTACAATCCCAAAAACACCTTTCTAATTTCATTTTAATCTCATCCTTATTCCATTTTTAGGTGGCAGTGATATACTTGTACCAGAGATAGGTATATCTCAGGGATTTTTCTTGATTTTTCGAATCGATTTACGATTCGAAAAATCTGGATTGCTTCTCTACCGTATTGGAACAACATATAAGGATGAAAAAAATACTTTCACTTTTTACAACAGTGGGGCTTGGTATAGCTTCATTACATGCTCAGGAGGAGACTCAAACGGACTCTATCGCAGCACAGAGAAACAGCCTGTTGCTGAAAGAACCTATTAGAGCAAAATCATTTCAACTTGATGTCCTATTAAGAGCCGGATTGCAAACAGACAATGGAGATGGTTCATCGCAGGCAAAAGCAAATCTTGATGATGCACGTATTCTAATGAGCGGAGATTACAATGATCGACTTTCCTATAAAGTGCGTTTTCGTTTGAATAGATCATTTGCACCAACCAGCCAAGATAATGGATCTCGGGCTTTGGATATGGCATTGATCAAGTACAAGTTTGGAAAAGATCTGAGGTGGTCCATCACGGCCGGTAAGCAAAGTGCAATGGTTGGAAGTTATGAGTTTGAAAATAATCCCATTTATGAATATAAGTTTACCGACTATGTTGACCGTATATTAAACCTGTTTGTTGTGGGCGGGATGGTCTCTTACGAAGTTAATCCAAATCATTCATTTCATGCGCAGGTATATAACACAACGAATGACAGTTTTATGGATCTTCATGTAAAAAATGGCTTTGCCGTAGGGGATTTGGAACGCTCCAATGTACCGATGGGGGCATATTTCACCTGGGTGGGCGCTTTTATGAATAAGCAGATCAATACCAAATGGTCCTATAATATTTCACAGTTTGCAAAGGGGCATACAAATCATTCAGTTTCCTTGGCGAATAAGTTCAAAACCTCCAGGCAGATGTTGTATCTGGACTTACAGTACTCTTATCTCGGTGTTGATCATGCGATGATTGCATCTTCAGCAATCAATGAATTCTATGGTAGAATAGGTGATCAGCGGGTGCTTGCGAAAGATGTCAACTATGGTTCAGCGATATTGCGCTATGACCAATTCTTAGCTAGGAAATGGGAGATCGCCTTGAAAGGTGGGTACGAGATCGCGGGATCAAGGGACGACGAGCAGCTGGGTAAGAATTTTCGCCAAAACTGGACATACTTTGCTGCTTTGCAGCATAAGCCATTCCATCATCAGGATCTGCGGTTTTACCTTGGTTATGTAGGTAACACGGTCAATTATAAGAGTCCTATGAATATGGCTAAAAGTCAATATAATCGTCTTGCTTTTGGCGCCTATTTTACCATTCCAGTCTTGTAAGAATTCCTTTAACAAAATAACAAATACTTATTTTTTATGCGTTTAACACCGAGAGAAACAGAAAAGTTGCTATTGCATTTGGCGGGCGAATTGGCCGCCAAGCGATTGAAACGTGGGGTGAAATTAAATTATCCCGAAAGCATTGCTTATATCAGCGCCCAAATTATGGAGGAAGCCAGGGACGGTAGGTCCGTCGCTGATTTAATGTCTTATGGTACTACCTTATTGAAAAGAAGCCAGGTCATGGAGGGGGTTCCCGAGATGATCCATGATGTTCAGATTGAAGTGACCTTCCCAGATGGTACCAAATTGGTGACGGTTCATGATCCTATTCGTTAATAAATATTAAATGATATGATTCCAGGAGAATACATTTTAAAAAAAGAAGAAATCAAGGCTAATGTTGGGCATAGAACCACAAGCGTTGTTGTGAAAAATGAAGGTGATAGACCGATTCAGGTGGGTTCGCATTATCATTTTTTTGAAACGAACAAGTTACTTTCTTTCGATAGAGAGAAAGCATTTGGGATGCGTTTAAATATTCCTGCAAGTACAGCAGTCCGTTTCGAACCAGGAGAACAGAAATCAGTTGTTCTGGTCGAATTCGGTGGCAGTAAGGAAATTCATGGCTTTAATGGCTTGACAAATGGGAAATATACAGACCAATCTGTGAAGACTAAGGCTATCGAGAAAATGAAAAAATTAAAATTCAGACAATCTAAGTAACTATGGGAGGATGGAATAGACGCGAATGGATTAAGGTTGTAGGGCTCACGACACTGGGTTCAACAGTTGGCCTCCACGCGCTTGGTTTAGATAAACTAGGTTTAGATAAATCTTCGGTAAAATATATTGATGGGGAACTTTATATCCCCAGAGAAAAATATGCTGCTCTTTTTGGACCTACGACGGGCGATAAAGTGCGTTTGGCAGACACAGAATTGTTTATTGAAATTGAAAAAGATTTCAATGTCTACGGAGAGGAGAACAAATTCGGTGGTGGTAAGACCATTCGTGACGGAATGGGACAGTCAGCGCGCGCTTTGCGTGATGAAGATGTGTTAGATTTTTGTATCACCAATGTCATTATTATCGACCACTGGGGGATTGTAAAGGGGGATATCGGTATTAAGGACGGAAAAATTGTGGGTATTGGTAAAGCCGGGAATCCCGATGTTCAGGATGGTGTAACCAAAGGTATGGTGATTGGTGCTTCGACAGAAGTGCATGGTGGTGCTGGATACATCCTGACTGCGGGAGGTATCGATACCCATATTCACTTCATCTCACCACAACAGATAGAAACTGCCCTATATTCTGGGGTCACGACCTTTATCGGTGGTGGTGCTGGGCCAGCTGATGGAACACTTGCAACAACAGTGACTTCTGGAAAGTGGTACATCGAACGTATGTTTGAAGCCTTTGAAAATCTTCCCATCAATGTTGGCTTTTTCGGTAAGGGAAATGTTTCTACCACAAAACCAATTGAGGAGCAGATTGAGGCCGGAGCATTGGGGGTGAAAATTCACGAAGATTGGGGTGCGACGCCGGCGACTATTGATGCGGCATTGAAAGTGGCTGATAAATACGATGTACAAGTCGCCATCCACACAGATACACTGAATGAAGCAGGCTTTCTGGAGGATACAGTTGCCGCAATAGATGGCCGTGTTATCCATACCTTCCATACAGAGGGGGCCGGTGGTGGACACGCACCGGATATCATTAAGATCGCTATGTATCCAAACATTCTCCCTGCATCTACCAACCCTACAAAACCATTTACAGTCAATACTGCTGAGGAACACTTGGATATGTTGATGGTGTGCCATCATTTGGATAAAAATGTGAAAGAAGACGTTGCATTTGCGGATTCACGTATCCGTCCGCAGACCATCGCTGCCGAAGATATCCTACAAGACATGGGAGTATTCTCGATTATGAGTTCAGATAGTCAGGCCATGGGACGTGTAGGTGAGGTGATCTCCCGTACTTTCCAAACTGCACATAAGATGAAGATCCAGCGTGGTCCTTTGGCTGAGGATCAAGGGAAGGGAAATGATAACTTCCGCATCAAACGTTATGTATCTAAATTTACGATAAACCCAGCAAAAGCACATGGTATTGATCAATATATCGGTTCAATTGAAAAAGGAAAGTATGCCGATTTGATTCTTTGGAAGCCGGAATTGTTTGGCGTAAAACCCGAATTAGTCATCAAAGGAGGTATGATTTTAGGGGCTAAAATGGGAGATGCCAACGCATCAATTCCTACGCCACAGCCAATTATCTATAGACCGATGTTTGGGAATTATGGTAAAGCCGTTTCAAAACTGTGTTTCAACTTTGTTTCGAAAGTGTCTTTAGAGAATGGAAATATCCAAAAATTGAATTTATCACGTAAATGCCTACCGGTAATGGGATGCCGTACCGTGATGAAAAAGGATATGGTACACAATCATGCAACACCAAATATCGTAGTTAATCCAGAAACCTATGAGGTAACTGTAGATGGGGTATTGGCAACTTGTGAACCATTGAAAGAACTTCCAATGGCCCAACGTTACTTCTTATTCTAGTTAGGTATTTATGTTTTTAGCAAGAGACATTAAGGGTAATATTTGGGCTGATAGTTTTGATCAGGATACCATAGAAATGGACTTTTTAGAACTCGAATGGTTTGATACTGAAAAACGTGTAATTCGTGGGTTCACTATTGGTGGGCGAGAAATAGGTTTCAAAAATCTAGGGGAGCAATCCTTATTTGATGGTGATATTTTGTTTGAAACAGAGGAGCTACGTATTGTTGTCCGGATATTGCCCTGTCCTTGCCTCGTTGTGCAACCTAGGAATGTGTTGGATATGGCTCGTATATGTCTTGAAATTGGCAATAAGCATATTCCTGTTTTCATTAATGCTGCGCATGAAATTATTGCTGCTTATGAAAATCCACTGTGGGAGACATTGGAGAGGGCGGGCTTCTCACCGGCCAAAGAGCTCCGGGTAATCGAAAGAACCCACACATTACGGATCCATCAATATGCGATGGTCCAAAATAAAATTACACTGGCTAAGGGGATGTAAATTAATAAAACTACATATGAATCCACTGTTGACATTGATGCAGATCAATGATTCTGTATTTCCGATTGGAGGTTTTACTCATTCCTATGGATTGGAAACTTATATTAATAAAGAGATTGTACATGATGCTAAAACAGCAAAAGAATACGCGCAGACCTTATTGGAACATAGCTTCTATTACAACGACGCTGCTTTTTTCCATAAGGCTTGGCAATTGTGTGAATCAAGGGCGACAAAAAAGAAGATAGCGGAACTTGATGCTTTGATTACAGCATTTAAAGCCCCCTATGAGATTAGGGACGCCAGTAAGAAATTAGGTATAAGGTTCTTAAAATTGACGGAAAAGTTAAAGCCGGTCAAGCGTTGCTCGAACTATCTCAAGGCAATCACTGCACAGGAGCTTCATGGTCATTATGCGATGGCATTTGCCATGTTTGCTCATGCGCAGGAAATTAGCTACACAGATGCGCTGAGTGCTTTTTATTATAATTCATTGAATGGAATTATGACAAATTGTGCCAAACTAGTCCCTATTAGCCAAATGGATGCACAGCAAATCCTGTTTAAGCTGCAGCCCCTGATCAATAAACTGGTGGCTTTACAACCTGAACTGGATGATGACCTGATCGGAAATTGTTGTATTGCGCAAGATATTCGATGCATGCAACATGAGAAATTATATACAAGAATTTACATCTCTTAAAAATTGGAAAAGGAGGAATAAAGATGTCCAAGAGAAATTATGTGAAAATTGGTGTTGCAGGTCCTGTTGGATCTGGAAAAACTGCGCTCATTGAACGGTTAACACGTTCAATGTCGGCAAATTATAGTATTTGCGTGGTTACGAATGATATTTATACACGGGAAGATGCGATGTACTTACAACAGAATTCGGCTTTACCTGCGGAGCGGATTATTGGAGTTGAAACTGGTGGGTGTCCCCATACAGCTATTCGTGAAGATGCCTCGATGAATATTGAAGCAGTTGAAGAACTGGCTCATCGTTTTGAAGACGTAGAACTAATTTTTGTTGAAAGTGGTGGTGATAATCTGACAGCAACTTTCAGCCCGGATCTTGCAGATTTGACCATCTTTGTTCTTGATGTGGCTGAAGGTGAAAAAATGCCACGTAAAGGAGGCCCTGGCATTACGCGTTCAGATCTATTGCTGATTAATAAGATTGATCTTGCGCCGTATGTACATGCTGATCTGGAAGTCATGCGTCAGGATACTATTCGCATGCGTGGTGAACGACCATTTATTTTTACGAATTTAATGACACTCGAAGGCCTGGAAGACGTAAAAACATGGATCAAAAAATATGCTTTGTTGGAACCGGTAGGTTAAAAATGATCGTATATGGATAGTAAAATCGTATTAAACGTTGCCAAGGAAGAAGGCAGAAGCAGATTGAAGGAAAGTTATCATAATGCTCCCTATAAATTGACACATTATGGGGCCGCTGGGTTAACAAATCATTTGGAAATGATCATTATGAGTGCTTCGCCAGGTATCATGGATAAAGATTACCTGCATATTGATGTTCATGTGAAAGAGGATGCACAGCTGAAGCTTTTTACACAGTCTTTCAATAAGCTGCATCCCATGAAAACCGGAGCGGGGCAGCATACCGATGTGCATGTTGATGCAGGAGGCGTGTTTCATTACATTCCACACCCTGTAACTCCATTCAAAGATTCTATTTTCAAAGCCAGCAATCATATTCATTTAGCAGATGATGCGGTTTTGATGTGGGGGGATATTATCAGTGTGGGGAGAATTCACATGAAAGAGGCCTTTGAGTTTGATAGGCTGCATACACAAACAAAGATTTTTAGAAATAGTAAGCTGTCATTTATTGATAACCAGCTAATGAGCCCTAAAAGTCAGCCTATTCAAAAAATGCTATTCTTTGAAGGTTATACTCATCAGGCGAGCTTCCTATTCTCCGCTCCTTTTGCGCAAGAACTCAAACAGGAGCTCGATGAGATCTTAACTGTCGAATACAGCGATATCTCTTATGGATTCACCCAAGCGTCGACAGACGTAGTTATCCTGCGGGCATTGGGTACCGATGGCGAGTTATTGTACGACTTCCTACATATGTTGGGACAACTGTGCTGGGATTTTACGCAGCATAAGATTTCTGAAAAGAAAGAAAGTAACGTGATAAGATCGATAGAGAAGGAGAAAGAACTTGTTGAGGATAAGAAGTCTGGTCGAAAAAGTAGCAGAAAAGTGGTGGAAGCAGTGGGGATAGAAGGGGTCAAGTATGCCTAAGGATGGGATATTCAATGAGATCGTAATTGATGTCATCCCTGATTTTGACGATGTTAAATTGGGCCGTGACTCTGATATTCTGGACATTTCCTATTATGAAGTAAATAAGCGGATCATTCAGCGCACAACCAGAAGAGGAAATATTGTCCGGATACAACGAGATGAAGGAAATGCATTGCGTTCTGGTCAATGTATTTATCATCAGGGCGACCTTTTTATCCAAGTGAATATTTTACCCTGCCTTTGTGTGCTGCTTGACAGCCAAAACCTATCGGTTGTAGGAGAATTTTGTTTTGATGTGGGGAATAAACATTTACCTGTTTATCTAAAAGCAGATGGACGATTCGCAGTTTCCTATGACGGACGGCTCTATCAGGCATTGAAAGAAAAGTATTCGGGTTCAATCACATTGGAAAATACTATTTTAGAACCAGATGAGCAGATTACCTACATCCGTAGGCCAATCCTGGAATGATCGGATGCTTGGATTAGGTAAAAATTATGCATTTTTGCCTTTATGATATTTAGTGAGGAACTGCAAGCATGGTATCAGCAACATAAGCGAGATCTACCATGGAGAGAGACAAAAGATCCCTATAAAATATGGCTTTCTGAAATTATTCTGCAACAGACTCGCGTCGAGCAGGGCTTACCATACTATTTACGTTTTGTGGAGCGATTTAAGACTGTTGTTGATTTTGCGAATGCAGAGGAAGATGATATTCTTCACCTTTGGCAGGGCTTAGGTTATTATTCTCGGGGCAGGAATATGCACAAAGCTGCTAAAATTGTTCGTGACCAATATAACGGGGATTTTCCCGTCGATTATAAAACATTAATTACTCTTCCTGGAATAGGGGAATATACGGCTGCTGCGATATCTTCTTTTTCTAACAATGAAGCTCAGGCCGTTTTAGATGGAAATGTATTCCGGGTGCTTGCTCGATATTATGGCATTGAAACCCCAATAAATTCTACTGAAGGCAAGAAAATTTTTACAGCTATAGCGAAAGAGAATCTTGATCAGGTACATCCTGCATTATATAATCAGGCGATTATGGATTTTGGGGCTATCCACTGCAAGCCCAAGCAACCCCTATGTGAGGTCTGTATGTTTCGTCCATTCTGTTATGCTGCGCTGAAAGGAGAAGTGGATAAATTGCCTGTTAAACTTAAAGGGAAGGCAAGCAGAGACAGATACTTCAATTACTTTATTCTACAGAGTGATAATCAGATTCTGATGTCTAAACGGGGGGAGGGCGACGTTTGGCAGAATTTATTTGAGTTTCCTTTACTGGAATCAAAACACGCGATGTCAATTACAGAGCTTCTTGAAGATGAGGATTTTATTCGATACTTTGGCACTGATGTTAATTTACGTGTCTTACAGACTCAGACAAAACATGTTTTGAGCCATCAGAATATTTACGCGACCTTTTTTGAAGTGCGGTTAGAAGGCGATCTAATTCAAAAAAAATCCAATTGGGATTATGTATTTTTAAAAGATTTAGATAAATTAGCTAAACACAAGTTGATCTTTTCCTTTTTGGAAAGATCAAATTTTTAACCATTTATGCTTTTAAATTATGTCAGGAGTTAACAAAGTCATTTTAGTGGGCCATCTTGGGAAAGATCCCGAAATTCGCTATTTAGAAGGTAATGTCTCTGTTGCCAGTTTTCCATTAGCAACATCAGAAACGTATAACAAGGACGGGAAAAGAGTAGAACAAACCGAATGGCACAATATCGTTATGTGGCGCGGTTTGGCAGACGTTGCGGTAAAGTATCTAACAAAGGGGAAGTTAGTTTACATCGAAGGCCGACTGCGGACGCGTACTTATGAAGATAAAGAAGGTATTCGACGTTATGCGACGGAGGTTGTTGCTGAAACTTTTACGCTTTTGGGAAGAAAATCGGACTTTGAGCCAAATGGGGGTGTTAGTGCAGCCAGTGCTGCAAACACACAGGCACAGAAAGTCGAAGATAAAGAAGTGAACGTTGATTTTACAGAGAATGATCAAGAGGATAATCCATTGCCATTTTAAGCTGAAGAATTTGTGATTATGTAAAAACTTTACTTTTAATAATAAAGACATTAATAGATTTAGGAGCAGACACATCAGTCTGCTCTTTTATTTTATTTACATTTCGAGCATAAAAGCCTACTCTGTCCTATACAGGTGATTATTTTTTCTGAAAGTGTCTAGATGTTATTGGAAGGAAAGAACCTTCAGTCCGCTTTCATTGCTGTTGGTGACTATGAAATCATAAAGGTTTATTTTCTTCTTTGTGTTTTTTCGTGATCGTCGGCCAAATTGCAAAATTTTTTTTTGGCAGAAATTTTGGCTATGTTTGCTCTAATTATGTTGCAAGATAGAATTACGCAGTATACTGAAGAAATTAAGGCTTTTGTGCCCTCTTCTTCAGCCGATGTAGAAAATTTCAGATTGAAGTTTTTGGTTTCCAAAGGGATTGTGAAAAATCTTTTTGATGAATTCAAAACAGTTACTTCTGATGAGAAACGTACTTTAGGAAAGGTGTTGAATGAATTTAAGCAGTTGGCGGAAAATACATTCAAAGAAGCACAAGAAAAGTTCGGATCTGGTGAGAAACAAAAGTCCCAAGAATTGGATAGTGATTTAACATTACCCGGTCAGGGATTTCAATTAGGATCTAGGCATCCAATTTCATTGGTTCGCAAAGAAATTGTAGAAATTTTTAAAAAATTGGGTTTTATTGTGTCAGAGGGGCCTGAAATCGAAGATGACTGGCATAATTTCTCTGCACTGAACTTTCCACCGGAACATCCTGCACGTGATATGCAAGACACCTTCTTTATTAAAAAACAGGAAGGTAATGATATCACATTAAGAACACATACGTCTTCGGTTCAAGTACGTTTAATGGAAGCAGGTAAACCGCCGTTCCGCGCGATTATGCCAGGCCGTGTGTATAGAAATGAAGCGATCTCCGCGCGTGCTCACTGCTTCTTTCATCAGGTAGAAGGCTTGTATGTGGACGAAAATGTTTCTTTTGCAGATTTGAAACAGACTTTATATCATTTTGTTCAGGAAATGTATGGGGAAGGCACTAAGGTCCGTTTCCGTCCTTCGTATTTCCCGTTTACAGAGCCTTCGGCCGAAATGGATATATCTTGTACAATCTGTAAAGGTGCTGGATGTAACCTTTGTAAATACTCCGGCTGGGTAGAAATTCTGGGTTGTGGTATGGTTGACCCTAATGTGCTTGACAATTGTGGTATCGATAGTAAAAAATACTCAGGTTTTGCTTTTGGTATGGGGATTGAACGGATTACCAACCTTAAATATGTGATTAAAGATTTACGTCTTTTCTCTGAAAATGATACACGTTTCTTGTCTCAATTTGAGACGGAATTAATATAAATTAATATTTGTAAAGATTATGGCACTACATTATTCTCCACTATAACAGGGTAAGAGAACAATGTGGTGCTTTTTAGTCTTTATTCTTTTTTAGCTGACATTCAACATTCGTACTATCTAAAATATATGGAACCAGATTACATTATTGAATCCATAAAAAGAACAGCACGTGAACTCTTTCGTCAAAATGGCTATCATAAAACCAGTGTCAATACATTGGCAAAAAAAGCTAAAATTGCGAAAGCGACCGTGTACAAGTATTTTGATAGTAAGGAAATGATTTTGCATGCTATTCTAATGGATTATCTTCGAGCTAGTCTGCAGGATATTTTGAAAACGACAAAATATGAAGACGATATGGCTTCCTTTTTGGCCTCTACTATTCTACGTGTAAGTCGATTGACTTATACTGTCTGCAATGAGTTGATTGGGTGGGAGTTTATTCGAGAATCTGCCAATGCCCAAGAATACCTGAAAACGCTTTCTGAAGATTTAGAGTTTCTATTGCTAAGTACTTTTATTCAGAATGAAAAAATTAATGAAGCAGTCAGTGAAGAAAAACTGACTTTTTTGATCAAGTCAAGTAAAAGTATTGTGTTTTCTTTTGCGTTTACAGCAGTTTCCGATGCCGATGTACGCAAAAATTTTATTTCCTTTCAGAAGGAAATTCTGCCCTATCTCGTCCAGGCAACAGTCCAGTGAGCTTGTTGTAATAGATTCATCCCTATCTAATTAGCAATCTTGTCTTTTTTTTGCGTGACTCATCTTTTCTTATGATTCTCTTAATAAGAGCAATACTTTAGTTATTATTCTTTTGTGATAAATTGTTTGCTGTTTTCGTATTGTATTCGTACCAGCTTCGGATAGCCTTCGGGACTGATCGAATAAGCGACAAATGTTGACCAGATCTTGACCAGACTTTTCCTGTCTGTAGTCTATTCAAAGTCTGTTAGGGACTGTTCAGTGTCTGTTGTCGTCCGAAGCTGGTACGGACAAGGTCCGAATCTGAGCCCTGTATTCTATTCGCTTGAAACTTATCATAAGGTTACGAATAAGAAAGTAGGTTTTGTACATGATCCGTTATAAGCCTGTCTCTTACTTGTTTATGTTAGTGGTGACCAATGGCTATAAATCATTTATCCAGATGAAAAATCGTTATAAATTTGTATTTTTGCAAGCTATGAGTAGAAGAATTCCGCAAGAGAAAAAGTTCTTGAAAGATATTGCCATCATTGATATTGCCGAAGAGGGTAGAGGTGTTGGAAAAACTGAAGATTTGGTTTTGTTTGTAGAAAAAGCTGTTCCCGGTGATGTTGTTGACGTGGAGCTTATGCGCAAGAAAAAGAATTTTGCGGAAGCTCGTGTTACCAATTTAAAAGAAGCCTCTGCTTATCGGGTAGATCCTTTTTGTGAGCATTTTGGTGTTTGTGGAGGATGTAAGTGGCAGCATATGACTTACGATGCCCAATTAAAATTTAAACAGCAATCGGTTGACAATGCATTGTCGCGTATTGGAAAAGTGGATACTTCCTCAATGGAAAATATCTTGGGTTCAACCCAAACGGAATATTATAGAAATAAGCTTGAATATACTTTCTCCAATAAAAAATGGTTGACATCTGTAGATGAGGATGCTTCGACCTTGGAAATGAATGCGCTGGGCTTTCACGTGCCAGGACGTTTTGATAAGATTTTAGATATTGATCATTGTTTTCTGCAAGAAGATCCTTCTAATGAAGTTCGAAACGCTATTCGTGATTTTGCACTTCATCAAGGTATGACTTTCTATGATCTGCGCGAACATACCGGTGTATTACGTAATTTGATTATTCGTATATCGTCCACTGGGGAAATGATGGTAATTGTTGTATTCGCTTATCCGGAAGATGGACAGGTTGAATTGTTGATGGACTTTGTCAAAGAAAAGTTTCCACAAGTCGCTTCTCTATTATATATCGTAAATCAGAAACGCAATGATACCATCTTCGATCAAGATATCCACGTATATGCTGGTCGTGACTTTATTTATGAGGAGATGGAGGGGTTGCGTTACAAAGTTGGGCCTAAGTCGTTCTATCAGACAAATTCTGCACAAGCCTATGAACTCTATAAGATTACACGTGATTTTGCAGATTTGAAAGGTGATGAATTAGTTTATGATCTATATACTGGTGCCGGTACGATTGCAAATTTTGTGGCAAAGAAAGCAAAAGAAGTCGTTGGTGTGGAATATGTTCCTACCGCTATTGAAGATGCAAAAGTCAACTCATCCATCAATAATATTAATAATACAAAATTCTATGCTGGCGATATGAAAGATGTATTGACACCTTCTTTTATTGCTGAACATGGTAAGCCAGATGTCGTAATTACAGACCCTCCACGTGCAGGAATGCATGCTGATGTGGTGGCTCGTTTGTTAGAAATGGAATCACCAAGGATTGTTTATGTGAGCTGTAATGCCGCTACCCAAGCAAGAGATCTTGTATTGCTGGGTGAAAAATATGAGGTGAAACGTATCAAGCCAGTAGATATGTTTCCACATACGCAACATGTTGAAAATGTTGTTCTATTAGAATTAAGGAAATAGAATTATGGAATTAGAAGATTTATTTTCGGGATCTGCAAGGGAGGGAAATACACAGCCTACAGAGCAAAGTCCATTAAAAAGCTTACAGGTAGATCTCGATTTTTACAGTGAATCAATCCGTGAAGTTGCACTGGAGATTGTTGAAGAAGGTTATTCCGATTATCCAATTTTTGTGGCTCATCAGCATGAAGTTTCGGTTGGCGAGGTGATATTGGATCGCAAGGAATTGGAAACGAAATGGACTATAAATGCCTCTACATTGGAAGAGTTTGTAGAAATGGATATTATCCAAGAAGATCGTAAGTCGTCTTTTATCCAAAACTATAAATCAGCAAAAGATTATATGTGTTTATTTGTTGTAGTTGCTGAAGGCGCCAATTTTGTTTTTTATCCATACAAATGATAAGGAAAGAACATTTAAACTTTTTTAACAGTACAAGTGTCAAACTATTATTACTTTTAGCAAAGTAGGGTAAGTGTAACAGGCAATTAATAAGATTGAAATAAATTATAAACTGTTTCTTGCGGAAACGACTGTTTGACCCAATGAAATTGTTGCTAGTTACGATAGCAATAAATCAATTGGGATAATTGAAGAGAAATAATAGGATGAAAATAATACATATACATTTAGGGATATTGGGGCTATTCTTGCTGTTACTTACAAATTTTGAGGCCGCAGCACAACACCTTCAGAAAGTTTCTGGAATGGTATTGCAAAAAGGTAACGGTAATCGTATGGGTGACGTAGTCGTTCTAAATTTGAGGACTCACAGGTCGACTTTGACAAATTCTTTTGGTGTTTTTACAGTGGATGCGTCTGTTGGAGATTCCTTATCTTTTACTAAAGTTGGTTTTTCTCCTGTAAAAACTGTTCTAACAAACCTGAATGAGTTTTATGTTGAATTACAGGAGGGTATTCGATTAGAAACAGTTGTTGTCGAGCGGAAGTCTAAAGAGGCTGAGTTAAATGATGCCATGGGTAATTACTCTAAAAAGGGGGTGTATAATGGTGGTAAAAATAAGTTTGGAACTTATTTAGGAAGTCCTGCAACGGCCCTTTATAATCTTTTTGGGCGGGAAGCAAAAAATGCCAAGCGTTTTGGACGGTTTATGGACAAAGAGAAAGAAGAGTTGCAAGTTGATCGTATTTTTTCTCGTGAAGCTGTCAAAAATCTTACAAAACTCGATAGCACAGAATTAGATGCTTTTATGATACGCTATCGTCCATCGTTTGATCTTGCTGAGCATTGGGGGCAATATGATCTGATGCATTATGTACAACAGTCTATGGAGGATTTTAATGCAAAAGGAAGACCTAAGGGCTCTCTCTTACCTGATATTGAGGTAAAGACCCAGGAGAAATAAAAACATTTTGCTTTTGCTGCTGTTAGCTATTTGTGAGCGCGTGCACAAAGATAATTGAAGATTTTGTAGCGTATTGACGTCATCTAAGAAGTTTTATCAAGCTTTTTTGACGTTTGTAACAAAAAAGTTGATTAAAAATATCTTTTGGCACTTTGTTTGATTTTAGTAGAGCGGTATTTAATTTGAATATTAAAAGTCTTAGAAAGCATACATATGAAAATGAATAGAAAATTGGCTGTATTAGGTTTGACTGTTGCAACCTCAGCTATGTTATTTGGAAGTTGTTCTACAATCCAAAATACAAATAATACGACTAAGGGCGGTGTAATTGGCGGTGTTGCCGGGGGTGCTTTGGGTGCCTTGATTGGTGGTAAAGCTGGTAATACGGCTATTGGTACGTTAGCGGGGGCTGCTATTGGCGGTGCTGCTGGTGTATTGATTGGTAAAAAAATGGATAAGCAAGCGGCTGAGATTTCTAAAACTGTCGAAGGAGCGGAAGTTACGCAATCTGCAGAAGGTATCGTGGTTAAGTTTGATTCAGGTATTCTATTTGACTTCAATAAATCGGACTTAAAAGCATCAGCTAAGGATAATATCGCAAATTTAGTAACCACTTTGAACAAAGAGCAGGGTACTGAAATCTTGGTTATCGGGCACACAGATAATGTAGGGACATTGGCTGCCAATGAAAAAGTATCTCTGGATCGTGCAAATTCGGTACGTGCATTTGCTGTATCTAAGGGCTTAGCCTCTTCGCGTATCAGAACCGAAGGTAGAAATTTCTCAGAACCAATTGCGAGCAATGATACTGAAGCAGGACGTGCACAAAATCGTCGTGTTGAAATCGTGATCGTAGCCGGTGATCAAATGAAGAAAGAAGCAAAACAACAAGCGGGTCAGTAAATACTTTAGGAATATTTTCCTAAAACAAATTTTTTGATTTCGAATCATAAGAAGCGTTGATTTAGTCAACGCTTTTTTTATGAAATTTGACAAAGCATAAACTATATTTCTGTCTGACAAACTGTCATTATATGGATTTAAATTTCTAACTTTGTAGTCTTTGAAACAAACCAAGGCATTAAATCAGATCATTAAAAGATAGGTAATTGCATTGGCTACTTTCATTGAAAATACTAAAGAATTATATTCTATTGAATATCGAACTATGTTAGATTTAACACATACCACTAAGGAACACGACGAATCTCGTCAGGGTGAGGCATTATTATTAGAACAGGATCCGACTTTAAGTAATGGACGCAAGCTGTATATTGAAAGTTACGGTTGCCAAATGAATTTTTCGGATAGTGAGATTGTTGCTTCTATTTTATTGGATAAGGGATTTGAAACTACCAAGAATTATCAGGAAGCTGATGTTGTTTTCATTAATACTTGTTCAATTCGTGAAAATGCCGAACAACGCGTGCGCAATCGCCTAAAGGAATTTGAAGCTGCTAAAGCCAAAAATCCCGGAATGATCGTTGGGGTGTTAGGTTGCATGGCGGAGCGTTTAAAATCGAAATTCTTAGAAGAAGAAAAATTAGTGGATGTCGTGGTAGGGCCAGATGCTTATCGTGATCTTCCAAATTTGATTGATAAGGTGGACGATGGAGCTAAGGCTGTCAATGTCTTGTTATCCAGAGAGGAAACTTATGCCGATATTAATCCTGTTCGATTGAATTCCAATGGTGTAACAGCTTTTATTTCGATTATGCGCGGTTGCGATAATATGTGTTCTTTCTGTGTTGTTCCTTTTACACGCGGGCGTGAACGTAGCCGTGATCCACATTCTATCGTGAAGGAAGCGCAAGACCTTTTCAACGCTGGATATAAGGAAGTCACTCTTTTAGGACAAAATGTAGACTCTTATAAATATAGTGCTCCAGTAGCCGAAGGTGAAGAGCCAAATGAGACTGTAACTTTTGCCTCTCTACTTACAATGGTTGCTGAAATTAGTCCACTTTTGCGTGTTAGGTTTTCTACTTCCCATCCAAAAGATATTACAGATGAGGTTCTATATGCAATCGCTTCACACGAAAATATCTGTAATTATATTCACTTGCCAGTTCAATCTGGAAATTCAAGAGTATTAGAACTTATGAACCGTACATATGACCGTGAATGGTATATGGAACGTGTGGATGCAATCCGTCGTATTATTCCTGAATGTGCTATTTCTACAGATGTTATTACTGGTTTCTGTACTGAAACAGAAGAGGAACACCAAGAAACATTATCTATGATGGATTATGTCAAATACGATTTTGCCTATATGTTTGCTTACTCAGAAAGGCCAGGTACTTTGGCGGCAAAAAGATATGCGGATGATATTCCAGAAGATGTAAAAAAACGTCGTTTAACCGAGGTTATTAATAAACAACGCGATCATAGCTTATATCGTTATCAACATTTTGTTGGTAAAGTTTGTAAAGTGCTTGTTGAAGGATTTTCAAAAAGGTCTGAGTTCGATTTTTGTGGTCGTAATGATCAAAATGCTTTGGTGGTATTTCCGATAGATCCTCGATTTAAACAAGGTGATTATGTGAATGTAGTTATAGAATCATGTACCTCAGCTACGTTATTGGGAAAAATTGTTGATTAAGAGACCTTAGATTGTTTTATTTCCAACTGGAAATTTATGGATAACCAAGATATAAAGAATAGATTTGGAATTATCGGAAATTCGCCGTTTTTAAACCGTGCAATTGATATCGCACGACAAGTGGCTCCCACTGATATCTCTGTATTAATACAAGGTGAAAGCGGTAGTGGTAAGGAGGTTTTTTCGCATATTATTCATCAATTAAGCTCACGTAAGCACGGTCCGTTTATTGCAGTTAATTGTGGAGCGATACCGGAAGGGACTATTGATTCTGAGTTATTCGGTCATGAAAAAGGCTCTTTTACGGGGGCTCATGAAGCTAGAAAAGGGTATTTTGAAGTCGTTGACGGCGGAACAATTTTTTTAGATGAAGTAGGTGAGTTACCTTTGGGCACGCAGGCGAGATTATTGCGTGTATTGGAGTCAGGTGAGTATATTCGGGTAGGTTCATCTAAGGTACAGAAAACAAACGTACGTGTTGTTGCTGCGACAAATGTGAATGTGTTTGAAGCCGTACAAAAAGGTAAATTTCGTGAAGATCTTTATTATCGCTTAAATACTGTACCCTTGCGTGTCCCTTCATTACGGGAGCGACCTGAAGATATTAACTTATTATTCCGTAAGTTTATTGTCGACTTTTCCGAAAAGTATCGTACCCCTGGAGTGCAATTAACTGAAGATGCACAGAATATGCTGCGGAATTATAGTTGGCCTGGAAACGTACGTCAACTGAAAAATGTTGCTGAACAGATTGCTGTTTTGGAGAAAGAACGTGTTGTTGATGCACATATACTTCAAAATTATTTGCCCAATGAATCTCGAACGAGTTTGCCGGCGGTAGTTTCTTCAAATAACGGTGGGAAAGAAGATTTTTCGGAAAGAGACTTGCTATATAAAGTTCTGTTTGATATGAAGAAAGATATGGTTGATCTGAAAAAGCTGGTGGTTGAATTGATTCAGAAAGGTGTTGATTCTAGTACTTTTGATCAGAACTCGCCCTACATTAATCAATTATATCAAGAGATTGAACCACAATTGAAATCAGAACCAGAAAATTATAATGGAACACCGACTCTAACTATACATTCTCCGACAAATACCGCTAATGTAATGAAAGGCCCTGTTTCACAGGACGAATATTTACAGGATGCTCAGGAAGTCGAGGAATCTTTATCCCTTGTTGATAAAGAGTCCGATCTGATAAAGAAGGCTTTGAAAAAACATCGCGGTAAACGTAAAGCTGCCGCGCAAGAGTTGGGAATTTCTGAAAGAACTTTGTATAGAAAAATTAAAGACTTAAATTTAGATTAAGGTTTACAGATGTTGTCAAAAAAAATTTTATATACTTTTCTCACGACAATCTTTCTATTCGTAATGAATAGTTGTGGGGTTAAATATGGGTTTACTGGTGGATCCATTCCTGAGGGAATGAAAACAGTCAATATTCAATATTTCGAAAATATAGCTGCGTTGGTTTACCCGACATTAAGTCAGAACTTCACAGAGGCACTCAAAGAACGTATTCGTAATCAATCTCGATTGAGTCAGGTGAATCAAGATGGTGATGCCACTTTTGAAGGGTTTATTACTGAGTATACGATAAGCCCTGCGGCTGTCGAAGCAGGGACGGATCGTGCAGCTATGAACAGACTGACTATTACGATCAAGGTTAGTTATCATAATAAAATTAATCCAAAGGATGATTTTGAACAGCCTTTTACCCGATTTAAAGAGTTTGCAGGAAATCTTCAAAGTGCACAAGAAGAGACTTTGGGTAAAGAAATTATTCAAATGTTAACTGAAGATATATATAACAAAGCGTTTGCTAATTGGTAATTCTATTTTCAAGATGAATCTTAATATATCATTACCCAATAAAGAGCTTTTTTTCCAAGCAATCAATCATCCGGACGCTGTGGAGGAAGATATTATTTTAGCGTTGATTGAAAAATATCCCTATGCTCAAAGTTTACGATTTGTCTATGAACGTAAAGTTTTTGGAAAGCAGAATGCTGTTCAGAATTTATCTTCTACTTTACTCTATGCATCCTCTCCGAGTTGGTTGTATGAATTTATGCATTGTAAATCAGCGGTAGAGTCTGCCCCAATCATACAGCCAGATGAATTTCTTGCGAATGAAACATTAAGCGAGGATGACGGATTGGTCGAAGTGGAAGAGGAGAGAGTGGAGGTTGATGAATTAGACCGTTTGATTCAAGCTGGGGTTGCAACAGATTATTTCCGTTCAAATAATCAGCAACAAGAGATTATTGCCGATTCAGAGGAAACAGCAATCGTTGTATCTGCTCTGGAGGAATCGGTTGCCGATACAGCAGGGAGTGATAGTCAGGAGCGTGTTTCTGTTTATGATGATGATACGATGCCATATAGTTTCTTATGGTGGTTGCATAAAACGAGGCTAGAGTATGCGGATACTTATCAGCCCTATGTTAAATCTCCATTAGGGCCAATGATGCCATCTAGTGACGATATTGCTAAAATTCATGAGAAATTGGATAGTCAACTGCTAGATCAACAGATTCGGGAGAATATCTTTCATTTACAATCGCCTGAAGCAAAGTTAAGTGATGAGGTTAAAACGACGATCGCTTTTCAAATACCACGTAAAACGGACGAGGTAATTGAAAAGTTTATTCGTGAAGAACCTATAATTCAACCTTTGCAAGCGGAAAAATTAGACTTGGAGAACAAAGCTAGAAAAAGTTCGGAAGATCAACATTCGCTTGTTACCGAAACGCTTGCAAAAATCTATATGGAACAGGGCTTATACCCAAAAGCAATAGAGGTTTACAAAAAATTAGTTTTGAAATATCCAGAAAAAAATGCTTACTTTGCGGCACGCATAACAGAATTAGAAAAGAAATTAAATTAATAACATAAAGAGATGCAAGGATTATTAATCGGTCTAATCATATTGGCTAGTATTATTTTAGCGTTTTTGGTTTTAATCCAAAATCCAAAAGGAGGAGGTTTGTCATCTGGTTTTTCAGGTGGAACGAATCTCATGGGGGTAAAACGTACAGGTGACTTTTTGGAAAAAGGTACTTGGATCATGGTTATTTCCATTATGGTATTTAGCTTAGGTGTAAATATTATTGGTACGTCGCCAAGTACATCTAAAGGTGGATTGGGAGGTCAAATCGAGACCCCTACGCAACAAGGTCCATTGAACTTGGGTACTGGACAAAAACCAGCTGGTGCTCCAGCCGGACAAGAGCAGGCAGCTCCAGCTCAGTCTCAGCAACAAGCTCCAGCGACTACACCTACAACGAAACCAGCAGAAGAAGCTAAAAAATAGTTGTCAGTAAAAAAATATAAGCCTCGTTTGTTTTCACAATCGGGGCTTTTTTATGCCTAGTGTTTTTTCGGACAGGATATTTGTTATTAATTTGTGGTTTTTCATTAAGGTATCAATGAACTCGTTGCACCCGGCTATTGAACAGAGAGAATCTCCTTTTACTTTCATAGCTATGGTACTTGCAAATCATGAAGGCTTTACTAGAATGTATTTGTAGTATTAAATTGATTGGGGCGGTGACCGACGGAAGTAAGACTGGCAGACAGAAAATGACAGTGTGACAGCAAAATGAATTTTTGTCGATTAACATGTTAACTTTTCTGTGAAAAATTGTCTTATAAGCCATCATATTTACAATTGGCATAAAAGATGATGTGCTTATAACGATTATAACATTAAAATAAATTCAATAACAGATAAAAAGTAAATTAATTATGGCATTAAGTATCAAACCTATCGGAGACAGAGTAGTAGTAGAAGCTGCTCCAGCAGAAGAAAAAACAGCTTCAGGGTTGTATATCCCCGATACAGCGAAAGAAAAACCATCTCAAGGTACAGTAGTTGCTGTAGGTACAGGTAAAGTTGACGAACCGTTAACTGTGAAAGTTGGTGACAAAGTATTATACGGAAAATATGCAGGTACAGAAATCACTTATGAAGGAAAAGAGTACTTAATTATGCGTGAGGCTGATATTTACGCTGTTATCTAATTAATACGACGAGGTTATTTAAAAAGGAGCTTTCTGGCTCAATTAAGAATTCAATAGGTTATTTTAGTGAAGCTGTAAAGTTAGAGGTATTAAAAAATAGAATCGGTTTACGGTTATATTAAATTCTAATTACGCTTTTTGAAATACTAATACTCATATAAAAATGGCAAAACAAGTAAAATATAACGTTGAGGCTCGTGAGGCCCTTAAGAAAGGTGTAGACACTTTAGCAAATGCAGTTAAAGTAACATTGGGTCCTAAAGGACGTAACGTAATTATTGAGAAAAAATTTGGTGCTCCAGTAATTACTAAAGATGGTGTTTCGGTAGCGAAAGAAATCGAATTGAAAGACGCTTTGGAAAATATGGGTGCACAAATGGTAAAGGAAGTAGCTTCCAAAACAGCTGATCAAGCTGGTGATGGTACTACAACTGCTACTGTATTAGCACAAGCAATTGTTGCTCCAGGTATTAAGTCTGTAGCTGCTGGGGCTAATCCAATGGATCTGAAACGTGGTATTGACAAAGCTGTTGCAACCGTTGTTGCTAACTTGAAATCTCAATCTCAAGAAGTTGGTCAAGACAACAATAAAATCAAACAAGTTGCTACAATTTCTGCGAACAACGACGAAGTAATCGGTTCATTGATTGCTCAGGCAATGGAAAAAGTAGGTAACGACGGTGTTATTACTGTAGAAGAAGCAAAAGGTACTGAGACAGAAGTAAAAACTGTTGAAGGTATGCAATTTGACCGTGGTTATTTGTCGCCATACTTTGTGACAAATTCTGATAAAATGGAAGCAGAATTAGATAGCCCATACATTTTGATCTACGACAAGAAAATCAGCAATATGAAAGAATTGTTGCCTATCTTGGAGAAACAAGTTCAAACAGGTAAACCCTTATTGATCATCGCTGAGGATTTAGATGGCGAAGCACTTGCAACATTAGTTGTTAATAAAATCCGTGGTTCATTGAAAGTTGCTGCTGTAAAAGCTCCAGGTTTCGGTGATCGTCGTAAAGCAATGTTGGAAGATATTGCTATTTTAACTGGTGGTACTGTAATCTCTGAAGAAAGAGGTTTCAAATTAGAAAATGCTGAATTGTCTTACTTAGGTCAAGCGGAAAAAGTTCAGGTTGACAAAGATAATACAACAATCATCAATGGTGGAGGTAATGTAGATGATATTAAAGCACGCGTTGCACAAATCCGTTCACAAATTGAAACAACTACTTCTGACTACGATCGTGAAAAATTGCAAGAGCGTTTAGCAAAATTATCAGGTGGAGTAGCTGTATTGTACGTAGGTGCAACTACAGAGGTTGAGATGAAAGAGAAGAAAGATCGTGTTGATGATGCTTTACATGCAACTCGCGCTGCTGTTGAAGAAGGCATTATCGCAGGTGGTGGTGTTGCATTCATCCGTGCTACAGAGGCTCTAGTTGATCTTAAAGGCGAAAACGAAGATGAGCAAATCGGTATCGATATTATCAAACGTGCGATCGAAGAGCCTTTGCGTCAAATTTGTAATAACGCAGGTATTGAAGGTGCTGTAATCGTTCAAAAGGTAAAAGAAGGTACAGCTGACTTTGGTTACAATGCTCGCACAGATCGTTACGAGAACTTAATTGCAGCAGGTGTTATCGATCCTACTAAAGTATCTCGTGTAGCATTAGAAAATGCAGCTTCAGTAGCTTCAATGTTATTGACTACAGAGTGTGTGTTGGCTGACGACGCCGAAGAGAATTCAGCAGGTGCTGGTGCTCCTCCAATGGGTGGCGGTATGGGTGGAATGATGTAAGATCATCCGATCCTCTAAATAAAAAAGAGCGGCTCATTTAGATTTCTAAATGAGCCGCTCTTTTTTATTTTAATACCCTTTCGCTGTATCATCTCCGCGTGGATCGGCACCCGTTTGTAGTTTTCCGTTCGGAAGAATAAGAATATTTTCTACCCGGCCTATTGTTCCTCTCGGGTTTATCACGTAGCCATCTTTTATTAAAAGATCACGTAACTTACTGTCAATGGCATTATTTTCGACGTCGATTCGATCCGGAAGCCACTGATGATGAAATCTTGGTAAGCTCACAGCTGCTTGTGCATTCTTTCCAAAATCAATGACGTTTAGAATTGTCTGAAAGACAGAGGTAATGATGGTTGACCCACCGGGTGTCCCCACAACCATAAATAGTTTGCCCTCTTTTTCTATAATAGTAGGAGTCATGGAACTGAGCATTCTTTTGCCAGGTTGAATTTCGTTAGCCTTTTCACCTGTCAATCCATACATGTTAGGTACACCTGCTTTAACAGAAAAATCGTCCATTTCATTGTTTAGAAGGAAGCCCGCTCCAGCTACAAATACTCCCGAGCCATATGAGTCATTAAGTGTCGTTGTAATGGATACTGCATTGCCTTGTGCGTCAACGATATTAAAATGAGTGGTTTGTTCACTTTCGTAGCCCGGAATGATGTCAGCATTGACGTCTTTACTTAATGTCGCTTTATGGAAATTAAATGGCTTAAGTTTGCTTGCATTGGAATTAGAGTCAATAAGATGCTGGACAGGTACCTTAATAAAATCAGGATCTCCTAAATATTTCGCTCTATTGGCATAGACATAACGCTCGGCTTCGACCATGACACGAATGGTTGAATCGGTTTGAAAGCCCCAGCGCTGAAGAGGAAACTGTTCTACAGATTTAAGTAGGGCTAAGAGAGATGTTCCCCCACTCGATGGCGGTGGCATGGAAATGACTTTATAACCTCTGTAACTCGTGTAAATTGGACTACGCCAAAGAGCTTGATAATCCAACAGATCTTGATGATTAATAATTCCCTTTCCTCGCCCCATTTCAGCGACAAGTAAGTCTGCTGTTTTACCTTTATAGAAACCATCTCGACCATCTTTTGCAATTCTATCCAAGGTTTTAGCAAGTTCTTCCTGAATAAATAGGTCTCCAGGTTTCCATCTTGTAGGTTTGATAATTGCTGCACCGGAGGTATTCAATTTGACAAACCGTTCTTTATGGCTTTCGAACTCATTTGCTTGTCGTTGACTGATTTTAAAACCTTTTCTGGCAAGTTGAACTGCGGGAATTAAGAGATCTTTCCATTGTAATTTACCATACTTTTCGTGTGCTTCCCACATACCGGCTACAGAACCAGGAATGCCGGAAGCTAATTGACTATAGAGGCTCAGCTCTGGAATAACATTGCCTTGCGCATCAAGATACATATCTCGTGATGCTTTTAAAGGTGCTTTCTCGCGAAAGTCCAGTGCATCTAATTGGCCATTATGGTCACGATAGAGCATAAAGCCCCCACCGCCGATATTTCCTGCATTGGGATAAACAACTGCAAGAGCAAATTGAACGGCAACCGCAGCGTCGATTGCATTCCCACCTTGTTTTAAAATCTTTATGCCGACTTCTGAAGCCAAAGGATGTGCAGTGACTACGGCTGCCTTATCAAAGGTACTGGCCTGCTCAACACTGGAATTTAGCCGCTTTTTTGTTGAACAAGAGGCCAGGAACATGCTAGCTACAAGCGAATAAGTTATGAATTTATACATCGTATTCGATTTAAAATTTTAAATAGCATCTCAAGGAGTTGCATAAATAATGCTATCAAGTCATTATTTAAGCTTCTCGTTGTTTTTATGACGGTCGGCATCCCGAATTGATTTCTTTTGGAGATTTTGCTCCAGTGCTTCCGTCAAGTCGATACCCGTTTGATTGGCAAGGCACATCAGAACAAATAATACGTCGGCCATCTCATCTGCTAAGTTGACTTCTTTATCTGATTTTTTGAACGACTGTTCCCCATATTGTCTTGCCATTATTCTAGCAACCTCACCGACTTCTTCCATTAGTATGGCTGTATTGGTCAATTCGTTGAAATAACGTACTCCCGTACTATTGATCCATTTGTCAATTACTTCCTGTGCTTCTTTAATTGTCATCTTATTCAATAAAAAAATTAAAAGTTGTCCTTATCTTTTGTATCCATGATAATGGTAACTGGACCATCATTCAGGAGTTCGATTTTCATATCTGCTCCGAATATGCCAAGTTGAACTTCTTTTTGAAGCAACTGGCTTAACAGTGAAGCCATCTCCTCATATATTGGTTTGGCTTTATCCGGTTTTGCCGCTCTGATAAAGGAAGGTCTGTTTCCCTTTTTTGTTTGGGCGAAAAGAGTAAATTGTGATATAAGAAGTATATTTCCGTCAATATCCAGTATTGATTTATTCATCAATCCCTGTTCGTCTTCAAAGACTCGTAAGTTGATGAATTTCTGTCCTAGCCATTTGAGATCTTCTATTGTGTCTGCCTCTTCGACTCCCAACAAGATCATAAAGCCTTTCTGGATCTGGCCGGTAATCTTATTGTCGACAGTACAAGAAGCATGTTTTACTCGTTGAATAACTGCGCGCATAATGAAAAGTATAAAATCAAAGTTAAAAATTCCAATTGTCAAACACGATGGAATGTTCAATTTATCCACTACATAAAAATAGACGTCCCTTTATCCAGCAGGAGAAAGGGACGTCTATTTTATGGAAATGTTTGTTTTATTGATTCGTATTTCTTCATTAAGGTATCAATGAGCTCGCTATGCTCGTTTATTGGCCTGAAAGAAACTTTAGCTCTTTTTCATAGCTGTTGATGCTTGCGAAATCATGAAGTCTTATGAAAAAGTTGTTTTTAGAATTTGAAGTTCAGGCCTAATAGAAAATTTGTTGGCGCTTGCGGGAAATAGAAATTATAATATTTCCGGGTATCGCCTTCCATCCAGCCAAATGTGTAGCCATTAGCCTCATACTTTTCGTTCAGGATATTGTTGACCTGTAAAGTCGCACTAATATTTTTGATACCTAGTGCTGTAAAGCTATAGTTCGCTAACAAATTGTTGACAAAATAAGAAGAAATGCTTCTTTCTTTTGCCGCTGAATTGTCCAGATATTGTTGCCCCACAAATTTCGATAGGAGCGAGAATGTAAGTTGTGATAGCGGGCTATAGGAAAAATTACTCGACAAAATAGTTCCTGGAGAAAGGGCAATATCGGTCTTTGAATAAAAAATTCGGGTATCTCCGATGACCTCTTCAAAGTTTTTGATTTTATTTTGGCTGAAGCTCGCAGTTGCTTTCCAGTTGAGCTGCTTGCTGATGTTCCATGAACCATCGAACTCAATGCCGATCCGATAGCTATCCTTGACATTTTGTCGGATGGGTGAGCCGGTGTCACTGATTTCACCTGTTGGAATCAATTGATCTTTGTAAAACATCCCATATCCATTCAGTCCAATGTTAAATTTATCATTTGTAAAACGATAGCCGAGCTCAATATCCTGCATTTTCTCTGGAGTTGGATCCGGTAAATTGCTATTTTTCTCTATAAAATCTTTACGGACGGGTTCTTTTTGCGCAAAAGCATAGGAAGCATAGAGATTGGAGTTATCATTTACAAGGTATGTTGCACCAGCTTTGGGGTTTAAGAAATTAAACTTTGGATGATAATTATAATTTTTTACCTTATCATCATCGCCATACATGTGATAATCTACATTTCTGTATTGCACATCGGCCATCAGAATCCATTTGTCCAGTTTATAATCAACCTTTAGAAAATTGCTGAAATCATTTTTTTGCGATTTTCCGAAATAATATTTGTCATCTAGAAAGCCTGTAGAGGCGTATTGAGCCCATATAACCTGACCATAATGTTTCCCTTTGTACTGGTTGTAGGCACCGCCCCAAGTGATTTCAAGTTGATCGTTAGGTTTGTAATTTAAGGCGTAGGTCATGCCGTAAAAATAATTATCCAACCATCTTCTGCGGACTAAGTCTGTTTTTTGTATGGTATCTTTACCGATGATAACGTTTGGCAGCCCATATTTACTTAATTTATCTCCAGGTCTCATTTCCTCATAGTAGCCATAGCCTCTCGTATAATGTAGGGCTGTATTGAGCGTTAATTTGTCGCTTAGGATATTGGTGTAATGAAGTTGATGATGTTTTTGTGTGTAGTTATCTGTCTGATTTTTATAGGTGTACAGATTGTAGTTTCGGCTAGCATTCATAAAGCGATCTTTCTCCGCACCGGATATTTCTAAACCATTGTCGGCGTAATCATCCATCCGTGATCGGTCTCCAGTAATCAATGGTTCGGGAACGCCATTCCAGGCTTGATACGTCTTTTCTTTTCCCCAGAATACAATTCCTTTTAATATATGTTTCTTGCCATAGTAACCGCCATCTACATAGAACGATTGCAAGTCTGAGGAGCCTCTTTCAATATAACCGTCACTACTAATACGAGATAGTCTGGCATTGAAAGCGAATTTATCGTTAATTAACCCCGTTCCCACTTTGACTGTGTTTTTCCAGGTATTATACGAACCAAAAGAATTGTTGAGTTCAGCATAAGGATTTTCGGACAGGGTATTTGACTGTATATTTAAGGAAGCTCCAAAGGATCCAGCACCGTTGGTTGAGGTACCAATGCCACGTTGGACTTGGATGCTCTCGGTAGAAGAAGCGAAGTCGGGAAGGTTGACAAAAAATGATCCCATGCTCTCGGCATCATTTAAAGGAATTCCATTTAATGTTACATTGATCCGTTGATTGTCCGACCCTCTGATTGTCATTCCCGTATAACCTATACCAGCACCGGCATCGGAATTTACCTGGACAGATGGAGTCTGGTTTAAAAGGAATGGGATATCTTGTCCGAGGTTGTTACGTGTAATTTCCTCTTTAGATATGTTTTTAAAGGTGGTAGGAGCATTTCTTTTGGCACGGGTAGCTTGTACAAGCACCTCTTCCATTTGAATTGTGGTGGGTTCTAATTCCACCGTAAGTTCCAAATTGTCTTTAACATCGATATTTCTGCTCCACGTTTTATAACCAACCGAAGATATCTGGATATGGTGTTTACCAGTATTGATGTGATAGAGTTTAATCAGCCCATTTTTGTCCGATTGACCAGCGAACGACGCTTGTCCATCGATGGACACGGAAACATGCTGTAAGGGATTTTGATTGGTCTTGTCTACAGTTTTAATTGTCAGATTCTGTTGCGCAATAGCAACTTGGCTTGAAATAGTAGCTAAGGAGCTACAAATCAAAAATTTGATCATGGTAATGTATTTTGTTTGAGTTAAACAAATCATAGCAAGGGGTTACTATGACCGTACTATTTAACTAACCTCTCCCTACGCCAGCATTATCTGGATCAGGTGTACAGAATTTAATCTGTTGGGTATAATCTCAGCCTTTATTTGTGTTCCTGACAAAACAAGGCACCCCTATTCGATGCTGCGAATATATAAATTTAAAATTGAAAAGTGGTATAAAGAAGTAATTTATGACAAATGAAAAAAGAAGGGATTTGGCGTGTTATTTCTTTATGGTTTAAAATTTTATACAAATTGTTGCTTTTGGTATTTATTGTTCTTTTTAGGTACCTTGGCATGAATTTTTCTACTAGTGGTATGTATTCATACAGGTCAAAATTTTTTAGTTACTAAATTGATAGTGAGGAGATAAAATGTTAAAATATTTAAGCGCTAATTATATTCTACCGATTACTTCGATGCCGATAAAAGACGGTATTGTTTCGGTAGATGAGGAGGGGGTAATTCAAGGTATCTATGACCCGACTTCATTTACACCTACAGATAAAGCTAAGGTTGAGAAATATGAAGGAGTGATAATTCCAGGTTTTATCAATGCACATTGTCACATTGAATTGTCGCATATGAAAGGTATTGTTCCTAAAGGTACAGGACTTCCGAGCTTTCTGAGTAAGGTGATGACAACGCGATCGGCATCGATGAAGAAAATAGACGATGCTATGGCAAAAGCTGATAGGGAGATGTACGAAAACGGTATTGTTGCCGTTGGGGATCATGCTAATACCGATAATTCATCAAAATTGAAGGAAGATTCACAGATCCTATATCACACATTTGTGGAAGTGTTGGGAATCGAACCTGACGAAGCTGACTTTAAATTAAAAGAGGCTAAATCATTGACCCAAGAGTTTAGGAATGGCCATGTATCCATTACACCGCACGCACCGTATTCTTGCTCGAAGGTACTTTTCAAAAAATTCAAGAAAATGGTTCCGGAAACAAATATTATCAGTATTCACAATCAAGAAAGTGAAGAAGAGAATAAGCTGTTCCGTTATAAAATGGGTGAATTCTTAGACTTTTATAAGAGTATTGGAAAAAATGCTGATTCGATTAAGGCGCAGGCGAGAAATTCTATCCAGTCTTATCTTCCTTATTTACCTTATCCAAATAGGTTGTTGTTGGTTCACAATACCTACACCTCTCTAAAAGATTTGGATTTTGTAGAACGTATGGATCGTGATGTGATGTGGTGCTTATGTCCAAAAGCGAATCTTTATATTGAAGGCACTTTACCAAAGATTCAGAATTTTATGAATGCCGGGCAGCGTTTGGTGATTGGAACGGATAGTTTGGCTTCAAACGACACTTTATCTATCCTTGAGGAACTGAAAGTATTGCATACGCACTTTGAGGAACTTGATTTCTTACAGACCATTCAATGGGCTACCATTAATGGCGCTATTGCATTAAATATTCAGGATGAGTTTGGATCATTGGAAGTGGGTAAAAAGCCAGGCATCGTATTGCTGCAAGGAATGGAACATATGCGCCTGAATGACGATGTTAAAGTTAAACGTTTAGCTTAGTATTTAATTCTACAAAAACTTCTGTACTTTTGCCCTTATGAAACGTCCATAATTATAATCGTAAAATTATAGTTATGGCACGCTCCATCTGATCGATGGAATAAAAACAAGTTACAGATGAAACATTTGAATATTTCAATAAGGGGTAAAGTTCAGGGAGTCTTTTTTAGATTGACAACCAAAGCAGTCGCAGATCAGGTCGGTGTTAGAGGCTTTGTTGTCAATTTAAAAGATGGTTCTGTTTATATTGAAGCCGAGGGCGATGATTTTGCACTAGATTCACTGTTGGAGTTCTGCCAGGAGGGCCCCGAAGGTGCAATTGTTGAAAGTGTAGAAGCACAGGAAGGCGAACTTAAAAGCTTTTCTAATTTTGAGGTAGTTAAGAGAGTTCAATCCTAAGCCTAGTGTCTACAATCAAAAAATTTCTCAGCGATACCTTTATCTACGGTATAACTACTATCGTTTCTAGAATGATAGGGTTTTTGATGACTCCACTTTATCTTCGCAAGTTTAAAGATGCGGCAGTCTACGGCATCTACTCTAATTTTTATGCCTGGATGTCTATGTTGAATGCTGTATTGGCATTTGGTATGGAAACGACCTATTTCCGCTATTTACAGAAGGTCGAACCACAAGATAAAAATAAAGTCTACAATAATAGTTTCTTCGTTACCTTAGCTACTTCAGGCATTCTCTTGCTGTCGGTTTTTGTATTCACGCGACCAATTGCAGCTTGGTTTGCCGATGGTGGCGATGTTACTCTCTATGAGCAATATATTAAATACTTTGCATTCATTCTTGTTGCCGACGCACTTGCCGTCGTTCCATTTACAAAACTGCGTGCCGAAGGTAGACCGTATAAATATAGTGCTTTGAAATTCGTTAATATTGGTATTACCGTTGTTTCAAATTTATTTTTTATCATTTTCTTACCTGAATGGGTACATAAATATACTTTTTGGGCTGAATTTGCCGGAGCGTGGTTTAAGGAGGGCTGGATTGGCTATGTGTTTATCTCAAACCTTGTGGCTAGTGTCGTTACCTTGATTTTGCTCTTGCCAGAATTGCTGACATTCCGACTGACTTTGGATAAAAAGTTAATGGACCAAATGCTGAAATATAGTTTTCCAATATTGATCGCAAATATTTCATTTATTATTAATGAAAATCTCGATAAAATGTTTTTCCCAAAACTACTGCCCGGTGAAGCAGGAATTGAGGATCTCGGCATATATGGAGCAGTGGCTAAATTGGCTGTGTTTTTGAGTTTATTTGTAACTGCCTTTAGGTTAGGTGCAGAACCTTTCTTTTTTTCATATTCTAAAAATCAAAATGCCTCCAAAACCTATGCCTTAATTATGGAGTATTTTGTCATTTTGATGGTTATCGCTATGGTTGGATTGACAGTCAATCTGGATTGGCTGAAATACTTTATCAAAGGGAACGAATCAGAAGTCGCTATTTATTGGACTGGACTCAAAATTGTTCCAATCCTACTGTTTAATTATGTCCTGCTGGGGATATATATGAACCTGTCAATTTGGTACAAGTTGACAGACCAGACACGGTATGCACTCTATATATCCGGTATCGGAGCCTTAATGACGATTGTGCTTAATATTTGGCTTATCCCAACTTATTCCTATGTTGGAGCTGTTTTGTCTACAACAGTGGTCTATTTGGTCATGATCGGTTTTTCACTTTACTGGGGACAGAAATATTATCCTATACCTTACAAGATAATCAAGATTGCTGTTTACCTAGGCTTGGGACTTGTGATTTCCTGGTTGAGTTTTCAAGTTTTTCACAGCAATATCTGGATCGGTAATGTCATGCTTTTGATACTACTTGTGGTTACCTTTTTTCTGGAAAAAAATGGGTTAATGAAATTATTACGGCGAAAATGAATTATTCTATATAGGCTAAAATGGCGACATCTGTTTAGGTGTCGCCATTTTTATTTTTAGATAAGTTCTGTTATGAACGAGTGTTCAATCTCATGCAGTACCTCAAGGATCTCTGCTTGGCTTTGCAAACTAACCAATTTCATTCGGTACTCTTTAAAATTAGGAATTCCTTTGAAGTAATTGGCATAATGTCTGCGCATTTCGAAAATGCCTAGCTTATCACCTTTCCATTCGATAGATTTGTTCAGATGCGTTCTACAGACCTCTACGCGCTCGGCTATCGTAGGGCCCTCTAAGCGCTCACCCGTATTGAAAAAATGCTTTATTTCTCTAAAAATCCAAGGGTACCCAATAGCGGCACGACCGATCATAATGCCATCTATTTCAAATTCTTGTCGCCATGCGGCTGCTTTTTCAACAGAATCTACATCGCCATTGCCAAAAATTGGAATTTTGATGCGCGGATTTCGTTTAATATCGCGAATCATAGACCAGTCTGCCTGACCTTTGTACAATTGTGCACGTGTACGTCCATGAATTGCAAGTGCTTTGATACCTACATCTTGTAATCTTTCGGCGACTTCGTACACATTTTTTGTGTTGTCATCCCAGCCAAGGCGTGTTTTCACTGTTACTGGCAGATCTGTCGCTTCAACAACAGCTTTGGTCATGGCAACCATTTTATCGATATCCTGTAGCAACGATGAACCAGCTCCTTTACAGACTACCTTTTTTACAGGACAACCATAATTGATGTCGATTAAATTGGGACCTGCTTTGGTACAGATTTCGGCCGATTGACGCATGCTCTCAATGTCCCCTCCGAAGATCTGGATACCGATGGGTCGTTCATATTCAAAAATATCAAGCTTTTGAATAGACTTAGCAGCGTCCCGAATTAGTCCCTCTGAAGAAATAAATTCAGTATACATTAAATCAACACCATTCTGTTTGCACACATAGCGAAATGGGGGATCGCTTACATCCTCCATGGGAGCTAGTAACAAAGGGAATTTACCCAAATCAATATTTTCACCAATCTTGACCGACATCTTCGATAATTTTTCACAAAGGTACAAAATTTGGCATTAGTATAAAGTTAGCTAACTGTCACGAGTTTAGAGTCGATTTTTGATCTCCTCGGATCCAGTTGAACGCTGGCTGTTTGTTTCTCCATTTCCTCCAAAACGATAATTGAAGGATAAGATGGCTGTCCTGCTGTCGGGATTTGATCGCCCAACAAGCCGAATTGCTGAAGAAACTGTTTCGTATCGACGGCTGTTAGTTCTAAAAATATCATTTATCACCAGCTTAATGGAGGCCTTTTTATTGAGAATGTTCTTTTGGATTCCGGTATATAACTGGCCATAGCTCTTGATCTGGCTTAATCCTATTGTCAGTCCGGAGGCGTAGCTTCCGCCCATTTCTATGGACCAGTCTTTCGGCAATTTGAATGTATTCTGGCTATTCAGTGTCAGCGTATTGCCTTTACGGCTGATCAAGCCACCTTCTTGTGGAATTTCATATTCATTTCTGTAATAATTAGCGAAATGTGTTGCCGACCACCAGCTGGTCAATTGGGTAGGAGCTATAAAAGACAGTCCATAGTTTTTGAAGGAACCGATATTTTCTGGTCGCTCATAGGTTATATAGGGATTGGATGGATCCCTACCAAGGATATCGTTTACAACATCAGCTCTTGTTGCATAATTCAGGGTGAAGATATATTTATTGGAAAAAGTATAACCTAACTCAAATGAGTGTTCGTATGCAGGATTTAGCCGGGCATTTCCTTCCGAATAGGAGAAAGGATCGGTATATACACGAAATGGATTGAGATCCCAAAAAGATGGTCTTTGAACGCGATAACTATAGCTTGTCTGTAATTTGTTTTTTTCATTGACAGCATAAGTTAGAAATACCGAAGGAAATAGTTTGAAATAGGATTTTTCAAATTGTTCATTCAGTGTTATTTGATTGCCCGATGTACGGGTATGCTCTCCTCGAACACCAACTTGTGCCGATATTTTGTTCCAGCTTTTGGATAGATTAAAATAACCAGCCTGTATAGTTTCTTTGTAAATGAAATGATTGCTTGTTGTCAAGTCAGCGATATATTGACCATTTTGCAATGTATCGTAATGCAGATCATTTTCAGTACGTACATGACTAGCTTTCCAGCCTGCTTCTAACTTGAATTCATTGGCGAGGGGCAGTATATAATCCAATTTGGCGACATAAACTTTATTATCTGAAGGAATATCCCCTATACGCGATGAAGGCTGATTTAGTGGGGTTCCATCTGGTTTTGTATACACAGTGTTAAGCTGCTGATCCATTTTCGAATAGTGATCTACAAAATCAAGATCGGCTTTTAATTCATGTCCCTTCTCGTTAAATTTGATGCTGTAATTGAGATTGTAAAGCATATCCCGCCAGCGTTCTTTTCCCTCGGTTACTGTAGAAGATGACCAAACTAAATGGCTGTCGTCAAAATTTCTAAAGCTATTTGTTGTAGGTTCATACTTTGGATATTTACCAAATCCGCCATTGATGAGTACACCGATTGTTTGTCTTTGATCTATGTTGTAGTCTATACCGGCTCTAAAATTGTTTGACCGCAGCTTTGGCTGTATTTTATTTTCCTGCTGCGTATAAGATTCGGGGAGGTTACCTTGATCCGAATAAAAGTAGCGTGTGAGGGAGTTGAAATATTCAAGGTTTTGATGATATTGATTGTAGATCCCGAATACATTTAGTTTTTCAGTGCGGTAATTAAGATTAAGGCTTCCGCCAAGATGTGGTCCTCGACCTGCGCCACCATTGAGGGAAATTGTACCATTCCATCCTTGCTTTATTCCTTTTTTCAAAACAATATTGATGATTCCGGCTGACCCAGCCGCATCTTGTTTGGCGCTAGGATTAGTCATGACTTCAATTTTGCTGATATCAATGGAAGATGTGCTGCGCAATAGGTTGGCCAGTTGGTCACCGGAAAGATAAGTCAGTTTTCCATTGATCATTACCGAAGCACCTGATTTCCCTTTAATGCTTAAGGTTCCGTTGTCATCTGCGGTTACACCTGGTAGCTTGTTGAGCAGTTCAAGTCCATTATTGCCATCAGCAAGCATGGAGTTTTCAACATTGAATACCAGTTTATCCCTTTGCTGTTCAATAAATTGTTTTTTGCGTTGGACCAACACTTCTGCTAAATAAGCATTATTCATTAATAGCACAATCTGGCCGAGATCGTATCCACCAAGTTGTTCATCTAAACTGAAATGCGGACTAAAGGTCTCTTGGTGCGTGATGCTTTTTACTTTTATATAATAACGGCCTGCCTTTGTGTCACCGAAAATAAAATGCCCTGTACTATCTGCGACGATAGTTTTCGTTAACGTGCCATCTTTCGCTTGATGAAGGCTGATATTTACGTATGGAATGGCATGCTTATCTTCACCGATAATTTGACCTTTGATGTGGCTATTTTTTTGCGCAAAGCTACTGGATAGGGTACAAATGAATAGAAGACTCAAGATATGACGATAGAAGTAGGGCATAGTGGTATGGTTACGGTATTGCTAAAATCTAAGTGGTTGCTAATTGTGTGCGTTTTGGTTTTTTTATAGCTTTTCTTTTCTTTCCCCACCAGATATAGAATCCTGTTATGGGTAGGGTTGCACATACAAGTGAGGCGATGAAATAGATGATTTTTGTTGTCATTCCTCCAATAAAACCTGTGTGGAGCGCATAATTGGAGCGCATCAGCCATTCGGTGGTATTCGCCTCATCAATGGCACCTTGTTTTCTGCCTGTCAATTCGAGTGTGTATCGATCGAAATTGAGATCTCTCCAGGTTCCCCCCTCCATGTCGGTACATGCATATACTGTTTTGTCTTCACGCTCGGGATAATGGACAATAACGGCTTCTTTGTTGTACTTGGCATACTCATTGCGTACCTTATACCAAATTTGGTCGGCTACTTGTAGCGCGTCATTTAAAGGCCGGTCAACTTGCTCATCTTCGTTCGTTTTTTCTATTTTAGGCCTATTCGGATAACCGCCTGTCAGCCAAACTACAGAACTTCTTATCCAAGGAAAGCTCATAATGAGTCCTGTTAAGCACATTACTAAGGCTGTTGTCAGTGAATAGAAACCGAGCACATTGTGTAGATCATAATTGATTCTTTTGAATTTCGCTTTCCATTTGATGGTAAAACTTTGTTCTCTCGATCTTTTGTTCCATTTTTTGGGCCACCAAAGAATAAGCCCTGTGATCAGCAAGATAAAGAAAATGAAGGTACTCCATCCAACAACCTGTCGGCCTATTTTAACTGGCATCCATAGATGGCGATGTCCTTCATCCATGAAATGAAAGAAATCTTCATGATCTACAATGGCCAATACTTCCGCTGTATAGGGATTTACATAGACAAGACTATCGGAATGATCCAAACTGACCTTGACGGACTTATCAAGTCCATTATACCATGAACTTGCTATATCCTTATCCGGCAGAACACTTTTTACGGATTTGTAAATTGCAGAAGGGGGAAGCTGTTCTTCTGTTGTTCTAGATTCGATGTGGATATAGTTTGTTGTTAATTCTTTGATATCATGTTCAAAGACAAGTACACAGCCTGTAATTCCCAGTATAATAACGGGAATACCGGCAGCAAGCCCTAGCCAAAGATGGAGCCAGGCATTAATTTTACTTAGCATATTTTATTTTTAAAAATGGATAGCTTGTAGATAAATAGTGTTTAATAGGGCAAAACATTGTTTGCCCTATTAAATAAGCTATTGATCCAAATTATATAGCATCGGTGTGTCAGCATTACCACCAAGAATTTTAGCACCTTTTGTTAACTTGTCTGTGGTTGGGTTGTATTCCCAGATATAAATCGCATCTGCCTTTGGATCATTGACAGCGATATATGCGTTTCCGTTAAGTACAACGGCTGAACGGGAATTGCTGACTAAAGGAAAATCTAGTTTTTTAATAACTTTTTGTGTATTTACATCTACAATTAAGTATTCCCACATGGCAGCATACCACCAGTCGTTCCATTCTTTAACGTTATTTTGTGTGTCGTGTGCGCTGATGAGCAAGGCTTTTCCATTGCCTAGGTAAGTAACACCTAATTGGTTGTCGCCTCCTTGTTGCTGACTAATATTAAAGAAGTAGTTCGCATCGAGTTTGTCTTCTCCGTCTTTGATTCTATAGAATCCTGTTGGCAAATTTTTACCTCCGCCTAATGCAGGCATGGTATAGGTTTGCAAATATGTGTAGCCATTTTCCTTAAATTTATGGAAGTAACCATTTCTAACTGGACCTACCGGCGCGGAACGATTGTCTTCTCCTGTTTTTTTGAAATTTTTAAATGATGGGTAATCAACTGAGCCGGTGTAGGTAACATCGTAACTCACTTTGGTGATATTATTATACAAGCAATATCCTAATACGATTTTATTTCCTTGTGGTAGAAACGCGTAAATTCGCATGTTGTGATCCTTAGGAATGTCTGTATCTGAAGTTATTGTACCATTTGCCTCTACGACCATTGTATTTGTATTGATTACAGCATATTCATTGCTGTTACGGGGGCCGACAGCCACACGGTCGTCATCAAGCCAGCTATGCCAACCAATATATAACGTGGTAAGTTTCGTAAAAGGGATGACCTTAATCGCTTTTAATACACCATTTTCAAAGCTATATTTCCCAAATTGTGCGGCGTTAGGGTCAATGGAATAGAAATATTTGCCTTTTTGAATAACATTTTCTTCCCATGGAAACATACTTGTAACATCTGTACCGGCCCCCACTGGCGAGATCGTACCTGCCATTAGGTCCTTTACTGGAAGCATAAAAGAGCCATTGTCCGTACTGAATTTAATCGCAAAATTTCCTTCGACTTCTTCCGTTGGACCTGTTGGGGTGCTGTTGTCGGGTGTCGATTTGCTGCAACCTATGAGCGAGATACTTGCCAAAGCGATTAAACTAACTTTTTTTGTAATTGATTTTAACATGATATATAGTTTTAATGATGTTTTTAATATGTTGAGCGAATGAGATAGCGGAGTTTTAGGTATACCGAACGGCCCGGACGCTGCTGTTTAAAGACGTCGTATGCAATCTGATTGGTCAGATTCTTTCCTTCAAGAGTAATATTGTATTTATTGTTATTGAAAGAATAAGTTGCGGCAATATTGTGCAGCCATTGAGCAGGGATATAATCTTTGGTTGATTTTTCAGCTAATTTGGACCAGCTTAAAGAATAGTTATTTACAAACTGCAAATAATAGTTCAGCTGTAAACGATTGTCTTTTAACCCTGCAATATTATTGCGACCGTAGCTGATGTCGAAGTTCCCGAATAGCCAGGGCTCATTTGGCGTACGCGCCTTATAGGTTATTTTTTCTCTATTAAATTTATCAAAACGTTCCCGGTCAACAGCGTTATAATAACTCAAATTTAGCACTGCCATAAAATCGGATTTATAACCATATTTAATTTCGAAATCCGCTCCATTGACTTTTACACCACCTTCATTATCTGCTAATTGCTTTTGTCCCTGTGGCGTGTCGTAAGATTTCTGGATGATATAGTTTTTTACATTGCGGTAATAGGTGGAAGCGTCAATAGTTAAATTATGATTTCCAAATGTAGCACCATAGTAGAGGTTCAAATTGTAATTATCGCTATTTGCCGGCTTAAGTCCTTCATTCGCCATAACATTTAAACCATCACCAAAGAGTTCTGTAAAAGTTGGTAATTGATAGGCATGTTCATACGATAATTTTACCCCATATGTTGAGCCTAACTTAATGTTTGTCACGGCTCCATAGCCGAAGTAATTTTTTGAAGTTTTTTCAGCAGTATTTGTCTTGCCAGATAAGCCATAATCTTTGATAAAAAACGAATTGTTTAGGCGCCCTGTCCATAGGATCTGCTGGTAATTAAGTCCAATGTTCGTCCTGTAGATTTGATTTGTTATGTTATAAAAGTCATTGTATGGGTCGATCTCATTATAATTCTCGCGTTTATTGGTGTTCAAATTATAGTTGAAATTGAAAAGGTGCTTTGCTGACAGTTGGTAATTCAAATTCACTTGCGAAAAACTGTTGTTAATCTTTTGATGTGTGATAGATTTGTTGCTGCCAAGTTCACCTGCTTTGGGACTGTATTCTGTTGCTATGCCATTCCAGTAATAAAATGTTCTCGAACTGGTGTCTGTGATTACATTTTCGCCACGTGAATAATTAGCATATACTGTTGCTGATAGCTTTTCAAAAATAAATTTATCCTTTCTATAGCGCAGGCTAGGTATAAGGGTATGGCTCTTGCTAAATACCTGTCCTAATACGCGTTCCTGTGTCGCTGCGGTTTGCTGCTGATCGTATACGTCGTTGTATGTCAATCCTAAAACGGCAATATCGGCCCATTTTTTATTACTTATGCCAACTTCAACTTGTGTCATAAATGAACGGTAGTCATCATGGAACCGTCTTGCAGATTTTAAAGTGTCAAATAGTGCATTTTCAGGGGGTATAGGGACTTTTAAGTACACACCCGCATCGGGATTTGTTCGCATGAGATAGTCATTATTCGAGAAATTGTAATAACTATTGAGATTAATCATCACACCATTTTTAGGATGTTTATATCCTGCGCTCACAGCGGCGCGGTGTGTGTTAAAAGAGCCTATACTATAGCTGACGTCAAGTGATTTCTTATAGTCGCGATTGGTGACGATGTTGATTGCACCACCCAAAGCATCCGAACCCAGTTGAGCCGGCACTACTCCTTTATAAACCTCAATTCTCTCTGCAATGTTGACTGGCATATTATTTAGGCTCATTCCGCTCCCAAACGACTCTATTGGAATGCCATCTATGAAAAATTTGATGTTATTTCCCGATAGACCATTCAGTGAAAAGGAATACCTTGAACCGAGGCCTCCCTGCTCTCTAATCTTTACACCAGTACTTCTGTTGAGTATTTGATTAATATCGGAGTTGGTGTTGGCATATTGCTTGGTTTCGATCACATTAACATTGAAACCTGATTCTTTGATCTTTTTGCTGACGGTTTTTCCTTCAACTTGTACTTCGTCCAATGAATTGCTTTCGGTACTTAATGTGATCTCTTTTAGAATTTCGGTTGATTTATTGACTTCGAGTTTCAGCATTAAAGTTTTATAGCCGAGTGCTGAAATAGTAAATTCATGATTCCCAAAGGGTACATGTTTTAATATAAAGGTGCCGGTTCTATTTGCTTTTGCGCCTTTGTTTGTGCCTTTCTGCAGAATTGTAGCGCCTTCAATCGGTTCCTTCGCACTATTTTTGATGCTACCTTCAATTTGAGCCTGTTGCTGAGAAAACGAGGAAAAAGATAGGGTTAAAAATAACAGTAACCATATTACTTTAAATTTGGACATTGTTTTATTTAGATTAATTACACATAAAGAGGTTGCGTAACTCTAAATTTACCGAAGGTCCTAAGCTGAAAAAAAAGAATATTTGTTGTAATTGCCTGTTTTACAGATTGAATTAATTTAGGCGATCTATCCTTACGATAAAGTCCGTAGCCTGATCCAGTTGAAGGCCTACCTTTATCTTTCCTGATTTGATATCATAAACCCAAACCTGGTGCTTGTCTGAGCTGTCATCGATGGTGATATATGCTTTACCATTTTCAACAAGTACAGATTCTTTACGGGTGCCTTTGTCAAATGGTAGGTTGAGTTTGCGTGTGGTTTTGGTACTAAGGTCAACAAGAAAATATTCAAATTGATAAGTAGAGTGGTGGTCGCTGAAATCGGTATAGCGATCTTTACGTTCGCTTCGTACAATTGCTTGATGGTTTCCCAGGTACCACATCCCATAAGCGTGGTTGTGGGTCTGTGCTGTTAAATCAAAGAAATAATTCGGGTCAATTTGAGTTGACTTCTGACCAATTTTAAAGATTGCAGTTGGCTTTGAGGGAATATTTCCTAAAGCTATACCTGGGCAAGCCATAAAATAATAGTTTCCCTCTTCATCATTGAAACTATAGGATTGTACCGTATTGATCCCTCCGGGATAAGTGGATCGGGTATCTTTTTGGATTCCCTTTAGCTCTAGTGTTGTTTTATCTAGGGTAGCCACATATAGGGTATCTATTGTTGTAAAGTCTGTTTCATTGATAATTTTATTAAACGTGTAACCAATTAGCAGTTGTTGCTGGTGTATGGTACTAAAGCCAATGGAGATAATATTGAAGTCGGGGGCTGAGGAAGGTATCTTTAACTCGTGCTGCTGAACGATTTTAAAAGATTTGATAGCGATCTTTGTGTACCATAAACGTCGGTTGGTTTTGTTGTCTGATGTAAATAAGAGGAGTGTATCGTTATTTAGCCAGTTGATATTTTCTATATGTTGGTCAGGCATTGGCAGTTGTCCAATTTCTTTTAATCCTGTTGTTTCTAGGATATATTTTCGAAATCTTCCTTCTCTCAGAAAATAAAACTTGTTGTTTTTAATAATGATACTGCGATCAAACTGCTGTGTTGGAATTTCGACCCCATTTTGTTGAATATCCAACGTTCCACTGTCGATTTGGTTAGATGTCACAATTGTATTCCCTAGATCTTTATCCATCGTGTACAAGCTGTATTTGCCGGATAAGTTTTTCTCTACAAGTCCAGATTGACAGCTTATCATTAAGCTAAATAGCAAAAGCGGTAAGAATAAGATAAGACGGCTTGGTCGCATGTGAATATGGGTAATGGAATTAAGATCGATTAAATGATGTTAAATTGTAACTTAAGCTCGTGCTGTAATGTGGGTGCAAGAAAAGTCAGTTCAGATTTAGCAATGATCACCTGTTTTCCATTTTTTTGTGGCTGCAATACAAAATAGGTTTCGCCTGTTTTTAATTCTTTCTTTTTATCAGCCCCCGGCATGCTGAATGCAAAGTTCCTTTTGGGGATAAAGAGCATATTGCCTGTAGTCTTAATTATCCCTGTATCGGTATTGATTTGAGCCGTCGCATTTTTACCCAAAACTATTTTATAGTTTTGCTGATTGATATATTTCAAGTTCGCATTCCTTGCGTTGTCGAATGTCACATCAGTCTTCTCCTTCATGTTATTGAACTGATAGAGGCCAAAGCTAAGCAGGATGAGGAGGGAGGCTGCAATACCAACATATTTAAGCGGGTATTTTTTGTTCTTGATTTCTATTGGGGCTTCTGCTGTCTCGATATAGGTGTTGATATCTGTCCAGATATCGTTTTCCAATTTATTTTTTTTAGCTGTTGAAATAGGTGCTGGGTTAGATTCGAAAGTATCATCCATCAACCATTCTTCTACCAGCAGTTTTTCTGTTGGAGAGCATTGGTCTAAATGGTATTTCTCTATTAACTTATGGTCTATTTTCATCCGTATATTCAACTCAATAACAAAAGTACGAGATTTCTCTTTTCTGCATCAACAACTTACGATATATATTCTATTAATTCTGTCTTTAATGTTTTTAAAGCTCTAGAAATATGATATTCAACGGCTCTTTCAGAGATCACCAATTCCTGCGCTATTTGTTTGTTTGTAAGCCCTTGTTCCCTGCTCATCTGAAATACTTTGCGGCATTGGTTCGGTAAGGTATTGACTAACTTGGAAATCTTGTTTGCGAGTTCTTCGGCAATCAGTGTATTGTCCAAATAATGAGATTCCGTTATGTTCGAAATATTGTTCAGATGTTGTTGACGGGATACTTTATTACGTATATATTCAAAAGTCTTGAGTTTGACCGATCGGATCAAATAGCGCTCGACCTCCTTCAGACGAAGTTCTTCCCTGCGCTCCCAAACTGATTTAAAAACGTCCTGTACAATCTCTTTTGAATGCTCTTCATCTTGGATATTGCTTAGACAAAAAGCAAACATACCTTCCCAATGACGAAGATATATTTGCTCAAAACTCTTTCTATCTATAATAAAAAAATCCGTTTCCAAAATATAAAGGCCCTAACTTATACTTGGGCAAATATAGTCTTATTTAGATTGATTTTAAATAAGTTTCTATATTTCTTTTACAAAGTCTTTGATTGCTTGTCCTGGATCTGCTGTTTTCATAAAATTCTCGCCAATTAAAAAGCCTTGAAAGCCAGCTTTTTTTAACGCTTTAATTGTTGAAGGATCGGATATACCGCTCTCGGATACTTTAATATATTCCGTTGGAATTTTGTCTAAAAGATCATAAGAATGCTGAAGATCCACTGAAAAATCTTTGAGGTTTCTATTGTTGACACCAATGGCATCAATATCATCGAAGAGATTATCCAATAGTTCCTGCTCATTGTGGACTTCGAGCAATACATTTAGACCGATTTGCTTTGCATAAGCAGCAAATTCCTGTACCTCTTCTTTTTTCAGACACGCAGCGATTAAAAGGATTACATCTGCTCCATAGGCTTTGGCTTCGGTAATCTGGTATTTATCCACAATGAATTCTTTTCTTAAGATAGGGATGCTAATAGCCGCACGTGCTTTCGATAGGTCTTCCAAATGACCTTTGAAAAACTCCCCGTCTGTCAGGACAGAAACAGCTGAGGCGCCAGCCTCTTCATAAGCCTTCACAACATCTTCTACAGCGGAAGTACTATTGATATCTCCTTTCGAGGGTGATGCTCTTTTATATTCAGCTATAATTCCAGTTTTTTCAGGATCTAATATAGATTCTCGCAACGATAGACAAGCGACACTGAAATAGGGGTAGTTTAATAGCTCCTCCAACGGAACTAAAGCTTTTGCTTCTTCTACTTCTATTTTTTTTCGTTCAATGATTTTATCAAGTATAGTCATTTTCTTAAATTTTAGATTCCTACCCAGTTTTCAATTAACTTCTTGCCATTTGTGGTCAATACCGACTCGGGGTGAAATTGCATCCCTCTGACATCGTATTCGGTATGTGTTAAGGCCATGATAATACCATTCTCGTCTACAGCTGTTATCTTGAGGCAGGACGGCAGCGTATCCTTACTGACGGCCCAGGAGTGGTATCGGCCTATTTTGGAATCTTTTGGAAAGTCGTGAAATAATTTCTCCGATTCGTCAACAACGGTGATATTTGTTGCTACACCGTGCAAAGGTTTTTCCATATTGAACAGTGTGCCACCAAAAACCTCTGCAATGGCTTGTTGACCTAAGCAGATTCCCAATATGCTTTTGTGCGGGGCATAGGTACGGATGACATCAAGCAATAAACCTGCTTCTTCGGGAATTCCGGGGCCGGGAGAAAGAAGGATCTTATCGAAGGCTTCGATATCTTCCAGTTTAAATTTATCATTTCTCCACACCACATACTCTTGTCCCAGTTCCTGTAATAGGTGGACTAAGTTATAGGTGAATGAATCGTAGTTGTCTATAACGACTATTTTATTGTTGCTCATAACCTTTTGCTATAAAATCTTGATTAATATAATTTTCAATCTCCTGGAATATGGATTGAATCAATTCAGCAGGTAAATCAAATCTTTTCGCTAATACCGCATAATTGCTGCTTAGGTTCCGGATAATATGCTGTTCTTCCTCTTGTGTATCATTTAGAGACTTGCCCTTGTCAATATACATTTTCCGCAAAGCTAGCAATTCAACGATGCGGTTGTCAATGGTGTCTACTGAAACATGAATATGTTGTTTGTTGACACAGTATTCCAATGGTCTGATCATAATGTTTCAGCTAGTTGTAATGCTTTCCGCAGAGCGGCAATTTTGTTGTTTACTTCTTGTAGTTCCATTTCCGGGTCTGAATCCAGGACAATACCACCGCCCGCCTGATAATGCAAGGTATTTTGCTTGCTTAAGAAAGAACGAATCATAATAGCATGGTTGAAATCACCGTTAAAACCCATGAATCCGATCGCTCCTGAATAGAAAGAGCGCTGTAAGCCTTCATAGCGATCGATTAATGTCAAAGCCATATGTTTCGGTGCGCCTGAAAGGGTGCCGGCTGGATATGTATCACCGACAATGTCAAATGGATTGATATTGTCTTTTAATGTGCCAGTGACTTTAGATACCAAATGGATGATATGGGAGTAATATTGCGGTTCCATGTAGGACTCAACTTTGACCTGAGTACAATGTCTGCTTAAATCATTACGCGCAAGATCTACAAGCATCACATGTTCTGATGTTTCCTTGGGATCCTGTTTGAGCCTAGAGGCAATCTTCTGATCTTCATCCATATCACCTGTCCGTTTGAATGTTCCGGCGATAGGGAAGATCGCTGCCTGTTTTCCATGTATACGCAATTGAGCCTCGGGCGATGAACCGAATAATTTAAAATCACCGTAATCAAAGTAAAAAAGGTAAGGCGATGGATTAATCGAACGTAAAGCACGATAGACATTAAATTCATCACCAGAGAAAGGTGTTTTGAACCCTCTTGATGGTACGATTTGGAAAACATCGCCACGCTGGATATGTTCTTTCATCTTTTTAACCAACTGGCGGTGCTCCTCATCAGTACGATTGGAGCTTTCTTCCCCGGCTAATTTGAAGGTATATTCTGGGAAATTTTTATTCTGAATAAGGAATTGGAGTCTTTCAAGTTCCGATTCTTCGTCTTCCAGTAGGTGCTCAAAGATGTAAAGCTGGTTGCGGAAGTGGTCGATAGCAATGACATATTTGTAGACATGATATTGCATAAATGGTATTTTCCGTGCTGGATCTACTGCTGTTGTTAATTTAATATCCTCAAAATGTTCAATACAATCGAAAGTGAAATAACCAAAAAGGCCATTCGATATCAAATTGAGCTCAGCAACTGTCGAGTCTTCAAAGGAGTTTCTGAAATCAGAAACTTCCTGACGTAATTCGATTTCCTGCGCATTTTTTACGATACGTTCTCTGCCTGGATAAGTTAAAGTTAGCTCTTTTTCATCGAGCTGAATACCTGCAATAGGCTGACAGCAAATATAGCTGATGTTGTTGTCGCGACTATGGTAGTCGGAACTTTCCAATAACAATGAGTTTGGAAAAATGTCTCTTAGCCGAAGATAAATGCTCACTGGCGTAGTTGTGTCCGCGAGCAACTTTCTGCTGTGTGTTTTGAATGTATACTTCATTTTTTTTCTTATCTTCTTGTTGTAATTTTAATACATAAAAAAACCCGATACTGGTTAGCATCGGGTTTGGAATTTCCATAAATGGTTTTGGTTGATTATGAAATATTATGACAATACCAATTGATTCCCGATGCTTATTGCTTCAGGCCACCACCAATTTGTATTTGTATATCTTCGTGTCATTATTACACAAATTTATAAAAAAAAATAAATAAGCAAACTTTTTGTGATAAAAAAACAAAAATTCCCCTTATTTCTTAATCATTTAATAAATCAGGACGTCTTTCTTGCGTTCTTTTTAACTGTTGTTCATCCTTCCATGCAGCGATTTTAGCCTCATGTCCGCTTAAAAGAATATCGGGTACTTTGTGGCCTTTCCAGTCTGCAGGGCGTGTATAGATAGGAGCGTCGAGCAATCCATCCTGAAAAGAATCTGACAGGGCAGAGGTCTCGTCCGATAAAACTCCGGGAATCAATCGAATAATTGCGTCTGTAACAATCGCTGCTGGAAGCTCGCCTCCAGATAATACATAATCACCAACAGAAATCTCCTTTGTTACATAAATATCACGGATACGTTGGTCTATTCCCTTGTAGTGTCCACAGAGAATCATCATATTGCCTTTTGTAGATAGTCCGTTTGCAATATCCTGATTGAACGTCTCACCATCGGGCGTCATATAGATGATCTCATCGTATTGCCGTTCGGATTGTAATTGCTCAATGCACTTGGCAAAAGGTTCGATTTGCAGGACCATGCCCGATCCGCCTCCGTAAGGATAATCATCAACACTTTTGTGTTTATTGGTTGAATAGTCTCTTAAATTGTGAACATGTATTTCAGCCAAGCCTTTATTCTTTGCTCGTTGCAAGATAGAGTGCGCAAATGGGCTTTCCAAGAGGTCGGGTAAGACCGTAATAATATCAAAACGCATGGCGCAAAGATACACAAAAATGCACCATTGTCTATTTATAAGATTGATTCGCTTATCTTTGTGCCAAATTAAGTGAATATACAGTGATTGATGTAAATAATATTTCTGTTTCCTTCGGGGGAACAACTCTTTTTTCAGATGTATCATTCTCCATCAATGAGAATGATAAGATTGCATTGATGGGTAAAAACGGTGCTGGTAAATCTACCCTGTTGAAAATTATCGCGGGTGTGGGCAAGCCTACGACTGGGAATGTTGCTGGCCCCAAAGATGCTGTCATAGCGTACTTACCGCAGCATTTGCTCACAGAAGACAATGTGACTGTTTTTGAAGAAACATCGAAAGCTTTCGAGGAAGTGTATGGTATGCGTGATGAGCTGGAAAACCTGAATGAGCAGTTAAATATCCGTACAGACTACGAGTCTGACGACTATATGCAATTGATCGAACGCGTGTCCGAATTAAGTGAAAAGTTCTATTCGATTGAGGAAGTCAATTATGATGCGGAGGTTGAGAAGGTATTGAAGGGACTTGGTTTTGAGCGCTCGGATTTTACCAGACAGACGTCGGAGTTTTCCGGGGGCTGGCGTATGCGTATCGAGCTTGCCAAAATACTATTGAAGAAGCCGGATCTGATTTTGTTGGATGAGCCCACCAATCACATGGATATCGAGAGTATCCAATGGCTAGAGGATTTCCTTGTTAATTCCGCGAAGGCAGTTATCGTAATTTCACACGATAGAGCCTTTGTTGATAATATCACCAACCGTACCATCGAGGTAACAATGGGCCGTATCTATGATTATAGAGCCAAGTATAGCCATTATTTGGAGTTGCGTCAGGAAAGACGTCAACATCAATTGAAAGCTTATGAGGAGCAACAACGTTTTATTGCTGACAATCAAGAATTCATTGATCGTTTCAGAGGTACATATTCAAAAACCCTGCAGGTGCAGTCACGTGTGAAGATGTTGGAGAAGCTGGAAGTCATCGAGATTGACGAAGTAGATACTTCGGCCTTACGCCTGAAATTTCCACCTTCCCCTCGATCGGGTCAATATCCCGTTATTGTTGAGGATCTGACCAAAGTTTACGATGAACATGTTGTTTTCCAAAAAGCAAATATGGTTATTGAACGTGGTGAAAAGGTTGCTTTTGTTGGAAAGAACGGTGAAGGTAAATCAACCATGATCAAAGCGATTATGGGAGAGGTCGATTTTGAAGGAACACTGAAAGTAGGTCACAATGCGAAAATTGGTTATTTTGCTCAAAATCAAGCTGCTTTATTGGATGGCGAATTAACCGTTTTTGATACAATCGATCAGATTGCTGTTGGGGAAGTACGCGTTAAGATGAAAGATCTTTTGGGGGCATTCATGTTTAGTGGCGATGATACGACCAAAAAAGTTAAAGTGCTTTCAGGTGGAGAAAGAACACGTCTGGCGATGATAAAACTGTTATTGGAACCAGTGAATGTATTGATCCTCGATGAGCCTACAAACCATTTGGATATGAAAACCAAGGATATTATAAAGGATGCCTTAAAAGATTTTGATGGTACCTTGATCCTTGTTTCACACGACCGTGACTTTTTGGACGGTTTAGCGGAGAAAGTATTCGAATTTGGCAATAAACGTGTCCGTGAGCATTTTGAGGATATCAAAGGATTCCTGGAATATAAAAAAATGAATAGTTTGAAAGATATTGAGCGATAGCATCTGAATCAACGGAGTGTAAATGTATTCCGTTAGTCTATCTCATATAATCATACGCTACAAGTTTTTGTTCAAATCCCGATATTTGCAGCACAGAAATCAGAAACTTTATCTGTAAACGATGCCTCCTGAGCTAAGCTGGTAGAGCAACTGACTTGTAACAAGTAGGTCATTGGTTCATCTCGATAGGAGGCTCAGTTATAAAAAGCGGCTTTATTTAAGAAAGTCGCTTTTTTTTATTTTAAACGAAGATTAAATCGAATTTTCAAGCTTTTTTTCCTTAATCCCAAAGTGTATGAAAGATACCTTCCTGATCAATACGTTCATAGGTATGTGCGCCAAAATAGTCTCGTTGTGCTTGTATAATATTTGTAGGTAATTTTCCTGATCGGTAAGCATCAAAATAAGAGAGTGCGTTTGCGTATCCGAGCATCAACCGGCTTTCCGGCCGGCACCAACAGCATAATTGCTCTGGGTTGTTGCAAAGCCCCTATAAACTCTTTTACTTGGGTCGTTACTTTGATGCAATGTCCTTCACTTGCTTCAGCTTCCAATGACTCAGCTTTTTGTGGATCAAGGTCTAATCCTGCTACCGCGAAACCGTTGTCGGCGATGTTCAGCAATAAATTACGTCCCATTACGCCGAGTCCAACAATTCCAAAATCGTAGTTATTCATTTTATCTATACTCATCGTTTAATATCGATTTTCTAAGTTGAAATTTACCATTTTTGTTGGTACTCTGAAAGACAATTATCAGCAGATCAGTATGAGACGCTTTTCTCGCTTCAATTACTTCGCTGGCATTGAACCTTTTGTTGTAAACCCACAGATAATCCGTATATTGAACTCTCCTAAACATCAATTTTATTTATGATCATTGGATTAGATATTGGTACATCATCTGCGAAAGCTGTTGCATTTGACTACGAAGGTAACATCTTGTCGCAGCATAGTATACCTTATCCCATATTAAACCCGTCGGAAGGCTGGTATGAGCAAGATCCGGAGATTGTTTATGGCGCATGTATTGCGTCTATTGCGCATGTAATGATTGGCTTAAAGCAATCTAGTGCCGAGATACCGAAACCTGTATGTATTTCGGTGAGCAGTGCTATGCACGGACTGATCGCTGTTGACTCGGCGGGAGCGCCACTTAGCAATTGCATTATATGGGCAGATCGCAGAAGTGAGGATATTGCGGTTGCCTTGGAGGCAAGTGAGGTGGGCAGGCTACTTTATCAACAGACGGGTACACCAATACATCCCATGTCTTTGCTTTGCAAATTAATGTGGATAAAGTCTAACGATCAAAAATTATTTGCGCAGTCGCACAAGTTTATTGGTATCAAAGAATTTCTTTTTTACCGGCTCTTTGGAGTTTATGTGGTCGATCATTCCATTGCATCTGCAACAGGGCTTTTCGACATACATCACCGAATATGGTCTGAACAGGCGTTAAGATTGACGGGCATATCGGAAGAGCGACTAGCATCGCCAGTTCCGGTCGATTATGTTTTAAATATGCCTAGCCGGGAAATTGCGGCCTTGATGCACATCCCTGAAGACACTCCTTTTGTTATAGGTGGTAGCGATGGTTGTTTGGCTAATCTCGGGGTAGGGGCTATAAGTCCTGGGGTGGCTTCGGTAACTATCGGTACCAGTGGAGCTATTCGCGTAGCAAGTTCGCAGGCAAATCAAGAAAAAAAGCAAAGACTATTTACATACCTACTGAGACCAAATGAATATATAATTGGCGGTGCCGTTAACAATGGCGGTGTGTTACGCAACTGGTTTCGAGATAACTTTTTGCATGAATTTACCCAAATGGAAACGGATGGAGATTCTTCTGCCTCGTTAAATGCTTTGGTCGATTCCGTCGCCCCCGGGGCAGAGGGCTTGATATTCTTGCCTTATCTAACGGGTGAACGGGCACCACATTGGAATTCCAATGCAAAGGGTGTTTATTTTGGAATTCAGTTGCATCATGGCAGGGCGCACTTTGCACGGGCTATGATGGAAGGGATGTTGTTTGCAATTTACAGTGTAGGAATCGCATTAGAGGAGAACACTGGCCCCATTCATACGATCTTTGCAAGCGGCGGCTTAGCGCGTTCATCGTTGTTGGTGCAAATGCTTGCAGACATTTTCAATAAGCCTGTATTCACCAAAAATACGGTAGAAAGCTCTGCATGGGGAGCAGCATTGATAGGCTTGGAAGCATTGGGATTGGGGATACAAGGGGATGAGCCTACCGTAAACAACGAGCAAGCTGAGGGAACACAAGATACCGAGCACTATTACAAACCGAGTGAGGAGAATCACGCTGTATATATTAAAAACTTCCAGAAATTTGAACGCCTGTACCACATATTGGAAGGTGAGTTTTAACTAGATGTAAATTATTATGCCTCTTATCATCGTTATTTTAGGAGTAGCTTTACTACTTCTTTTAGTCACTGTCGTCAGGTTAAACACGATCTTTTCATTACTGATAACCTCTGTTGCGGTCGGTTTTGCTATGAATATGAATGCCATGGATATCCTTAAATCTGTTGAAACCGGAGTGAGTAGTACCATGGGCCAGTTGGCACTTTTGTTGGCATTCGGCTCTTTACTGGGTAAATTGATGGCGGAGGGTGGTGCTGCAGAAAAGATTACAACGGTACTAACGGAGGTATTTGGCAGAAAGAACTTACCTTGGGCAATGGTTCTCACGGGCTTTTTAGTAGGAATTCCCTTATTTTACAATGTCGGTTTTATCGTCTTAGTACCATTCGTTTTCATGGTATGTGCTTCCAATAAAATGCCCTTGCTTTACGTAGCCATTCCGTTGCTGGCAGCGCTGTCCGTAACGCACGGTTATTTGCCACCACATCCGGGAGCTACAGCCATAGCGCTTATCTACAATGCGGATATAGGTTTAACAATGGCCTATGGCATTGTTGTGGCAATTCCTGCCATAATTATCGGTGGACCACTCTTTGGCAGGATGCTTAAGCGTATTCCGACCAACCCACCGGCCGAGTTTTTCCCTGAGCACAATCAGGCAGATAAGAAAGAACTTCCAGGATTTGCAATTAGTATATTTACGGGACTGTTTCCAATAATTTTAATTGGTTTTGGTTCATTTGCACATCTAATATTCCCAGAAGGCTCCTCATGGCTGACGGCACTACGTTTCTTGGGTGACCCGGTGATGGCCTTAATGCTTGCATCTCTATTGGCGATGTATACGATGGGTATCCGCCAAGGTAAAAGTTTGCGGGAGCAGTCAGAAAGTGTGGAAGAAGCAATCCGCGGGATAATGATGATCCTTTTTATCATTGCAGCATCAGGCGCCTTCAAGCAAATTTTGGTAGATAGTGGTGTAGCGAACTACATAGCTGACCTAACCGCAGACTTGAGCTTGTCGCCTCTTGTGCTTGCATGGTTAATCGCCGGTATCATTCGTCTAGTTATCGGGTCGGCAAGTGTTGCTGGGCTCACGGCAGCGGGCATTATGCTTCCCATTGTGCAGGCGGGAAATGTTACTCCTGAATTAATGGTGCTAGCGACGGGAGCGGGCAGTCTTATGTTCTCACACGTCAACGATCCGGGCTTTTGGATGTTTAAATCTTATTTTGGAGTGAGCATGAAGGATACGTTTCGCTCATGGACGGTGATGGAAACGCTCGTTTCTGTTATTGGATTGATCGGTGTCTTGATTTTACACTGGCTTGGTCATTGACAGCGCATGAGAAAGTTTCATATTGCCATACAGCTTTAGTTAATAATCTCGCCTTTCTAAGCATTGCTTCTTTATAAACAACATACACAGGACCGCGTACTGGACTGTAGCTCGACAAAACCATTATAGAAAGTAATTGCTAGGATAGATTAATAGGACAGGGAGTCTTAAACGAATATTGAATTATACAGGCCCATAATCGGTTGATTATGGGCTTTTTTTTGACGGAAACCTTTGTTTGATTTTTTTTTCTTAATATCGTGACAATGAACCAAATTTTGTCGTTCTAAAACTATGCAGAGATTACATCGTTTTTATATTTTTTTTGTGGTCTGGATGGGAGGTTTCCTGATGGGGCTACCATCCTTTGGACAATCTATTGCTTTTACAGTCGATAATTTGCCAAGTCCGAAAATAAAGGGACAGAATTATTTTGTGTCCAATCCCGATGGAATTTTATCTTCAGGTACGGTCGCTGAGCTGGACGGCTTATCCACACAGATTGAGGCCGCTACGAAAAGCGAATTTGCGATTGTTGTCGTCAATGATTATGTTGGTGACAGTGATTTCGAATTTGCGTTGAAATTATTCAATACATGGGGTATTGGTAAGAAAGAAAGTAACAATGGGCTTCTACTATTTATCGCTAAAGACCGCCGGGAATATCGTTTTATAACGGGTTATGGAATGGAAAGTACCTTGCCTGATGCCTATTTAAAGCGGATCGGCGAGAAGTATTTGGTACCTAATTTTAGAGACGGAAATTATGACCAGGGCGTTCTGGAGGCTTCGCAGTTTATCAACACCATCCTAATGTCACCCGATAGCAAAGCCGAACTGGAACGCTTAATGCCAGAGGCAACACCGGTCTGGAGTTTTAAGAGTCCTATTCTACGAAATTCATTATTGGTACTCGGCTTATTTGCCATCTGTTATATCTGGCTAGGTGAGGTGACCCGCGCGATAAAGGGACAACTGACCAAAAAAAGCAAGTATTTTCCGCCATTGGTCAGCGGCTGCGGTTGTATGGGAATATTGATGTTTGCCAGTGTATTTATATGTGCTTTTGCGTTGAATAACTTCGAAGTCGTCTATCAATGGAAGAACCTTCCTTACTTTATTTTTATATTTGGCAGTATCACATTGGCGATGAAATATAATGCGAGTCGTACGCAGATTGTCAATTCTTATCGCGATGAGGAGAATATCCAGCAAGCTCTGCGTAAATTTCGGATTTGGGGACTTGTTCCTTTACTATTAAGTCCTTTAGCACTGTTTGATCTCTTTGGAATAAATAAACGGATTCGAAAAAATGAACTTCGATTGACTCCACCGGATAGTTCGGGGCGTTGGTTGCGCATGAATAAGGATGATGCATCTACACGAGAAAATGCATACCTGGACAAGGGGCAACTGTTGGAGGAAAAAATTGGCAGCCGGTCATACGAGATCTGGGTAGATCAGACAAACAATGAAACCAAGGTGGTTCCCTGGGATGAAAACGCGGGGTACATTGATTGTCCTCAATGTCATTATCGTACGTTTGAAACAGGACTTTCACATACGATCCGATCTGCAACATACAGTTCGCAGGGCTTGGAGGAACGTTTTGATAAATGTAAGAACTGTGGCCATCGTGTATCTCATGGTGAGCATACTATACCTGTTAAAGTGCGGTCTTCATCGAGCAGGTCTGGTGGTGGTGGATCCAGTAGTAGCGGCGGCGGTAGCTTTGGAGGTGGATCTTCTGGTGGCGGTGGTGCGGGTGGACGATGGTAATCCATAATTTAGGAACAAAAAAAAGGTTTTCAAACGGGGAGAATGAAAACCTTAAATAACCAATTATAAACCTAAATTATGATGATACAAATGTAAGTGTATTTTATACACTATGCAAATTTTTTTTAAAAAAAATAAGAAAGAGCACTACAGCTAGCATAATATGATCTCTGTTTATAAACTAAAACCAAAATTTCAGCAGTTGCTGATGCCAATTTTGAACTTTTTGTATCGAAAAAAGGTAACTGCAAACCAGATTACGATAGGATCGATCGTATTGTCTATGATCATAGCGCTATTGTTCTGGTATACTGATCGTTTCCCGATTTTCTTTTTGGCGTTGCCCATCGGACTATTGTTGAGGATGGCGTTGAATGCTCTGGACGGCATGATGGCACGTCTTTTTAACCAAACAAGCAGAACAGGAGAGGTTCTAAATGAAGTGGGGGACATTGTTTCTGATGTAACGATTTTTTTTCCTTTATTGAAATTTCATCCTGAGCATATTTATCTCATTGTGAGTTTTATTGTTTTAAGTGTTATCAATGAATTTTGTGGATTAATAGGCAAGGTGATTGCCAACGATCGCCGCTACGATGGGCCTATGGGCAAAAGTGATCGTGCACTGCTGTTGGGGGTATATGGAATTTTATCGTTATTGCATATTTCCATCGTTGCTATTTCAGGCTATATTTTTGGTATTTTATGCCTGTTGTTGATGTTGAGCTCCGTAACGCGATTGAGAAAGGCATTGGTAATACATGAATGAAGTTTCGAAAACCGATGGTAAGTTTGCCGATGTGCCTGTTCGTGTCCGGAGCTGGGGTTATATAGTCCTCGTATTGGCGGTTGCTTTCGTTCCGTCAGCACTATCTCTCGCATTTGTTGCTTGGATAACTTATCAAGGTATGCGGGAATTTTCACGTATGTTTGTTCCTCAGTTTAAGGCGGCCCCAATCGTTTTCCTCTTCATGGGGTTATCGCAACTATTGCTTCTGTATCTTTGTTCCTATTACAATTATTTATTATGGGCCAGTATCTTATGTTTGGGGATTGCTTTGTTTCTTAATTTTGGTTTGAAATTAAAGAAAGAGGTAGTTTTCGGGATGACTTTTGGTGCAGTTGCTTGTCTGCTTGCATTTAGTCATTTGGCTTTTATCCGGGCAATAAAAGTAGATAATGATGCCCTGCTAGGGTTAAAACTTATTGGATATATTGTTGTTTTAACAGAACTGAATGACGTATTTCAGTATCTGATGGGCAAGTTTTTTGGACGGAAGAAAATCGTGCCTCGGATTAGTCCCAACAAAACAATCGCAGGATGTGTTGGCGGTATCTGCTTAACGATCATATTGAGTAATTTATTGGGATATTTCCTTTTGCCTTTTCAAAATTTTCTATACTTTTCATTGTACGGTTTGCTATTTGGCATTTTGGGATTCTGTGGAGATGTCCTTTTTTCTTATTTGAAACGAAAAGCTGGCGTAAAGGATACAGGCACATTGATCCCTGGACATGGTGGACTATTGGATCGTATTGATAGTCTTATTTTTAATGCTCCGGTATTCTATGCGTTGGTCATCATGATGTTAGACAGTTAACTGTATGACTTGATCTAATGATAAGGAGCTAATAAGGTTTAAATAGTATGCATTATCAACGAGCTGTATTATTTTCAGGAGGGGGAACAAGATTTGCTTTATATGTAGGGATGTATGCGGCCCTGGATGAATTGGGGTTAAAGCCAGATCTGCTTATTGCAAGCTGCGGTGGCTCGATGGCGCTGGCTATTTTACAGGCTTTTTCTACGCATGCAGCGCGTAAGTCTTATTTGCAGTCGGAAGAATTTTATCAATTTTTCCTTCATCATCGGCTTACCGAACAGCGGCGTTTGAAGAAGATGGGGTTATATGTTTTGAAAAAGCAGTTTAACAAAAGGCCGGCTCCTTATCTCGAAGATGTATTTAATCGTTATCTCGTCGATATGGAGCAAGATATTTCTTCTTTATTACCCGCATTGGATAAGCCATTTTCAACCGAGATACCTTCAATCATCATTGGATCCAAGATGCTGTTTGATCCGTCCGAGGCGGGGCAGAAACGAGGAAATAGAAAACTCTATCAGAAGATATTGTTGGGAACATCGGAGGTAATGGCGAAAGTCCCGATTCAGGAGATTTCCATTAAAGATGATAATTATAATAGAAGTGCTGTAGCTCGAACAGTTGAAATGAGTTCCGAATTCTCCATGCTGCAAGCAGCCCGCATCTCGATGTCTGATATGTTTTATATCGAACCTGTATTGGTAAATAAAACCTATTACGCTGGTGGAGCTATTGATCTCTTGCCAATGGAATTGGCCGATGTAATGGCCGAAAGTATGATCTGTGAACGTAAACAATCTTACAAGGCGCAAGAAGAAGCATTGGTTCGCGCAGTATTAGGTTTTAGTGGGAATAAACGCTTGATGGATTTAGAAAATCGTTATTCTGAAGTGCATCGTATTGACACAAGGGATGCCGCACAACAATTATCTGGACATTATTGTAAAAAGGAGATCAATTGGCGTAAATTGGAAATTACTTTGTCTTTGCCTACTGGTTTGGAGGAATTTGCCGATGCCATGGAAGCGCAGTGGAACTATGGTTATCAAACAACTTTAAAGTCGTTCAAGAAATAATTAGATGAAAGTATTTATTGCAGGTGGTACAAGTGGTATTGGGCTTGCCTTAGCCGAAAGCTATCTTAGGCAGGGGGCGGACGTTGCGGTATGCGGACGTGATCTAACGAAACTTCTAGAAGTTCCTTTCGTTCATAAACTCAGCTGTTTTGAGGTAGACATATGCCGGCTGGGCGATTTGCAAGAAGCGGTCAGTTCGTTTTGTGCACATAGTCCCTTAGCACTCTTTATCAATTGTACAGGCAGCTATGCGGATGATGTCGCGCAAAAAATAAGCTATCATGATGCCTTGGCAATGTTACAGGTGAATATGATGGGAACATTAAATTGTTTTGAAGTGGCGAGGACTGCTATGAAGGGTCAGATGGCAGGGCAGATCGCTATTGTAGCGTCCATATCGGGAACTTTACATTTTCCCAATTCGAGCCTATACAGTAAAACAAAGCGTGCTGCAATTCAGATAGCCGACGCTTACCGCAGAGCGTTTATTCCCTATGGCATTGCGGTTACAGTAATTGCGCCTGGATATGTGGACACAGAAAAGCTGCGTGAAATCAATCACCAAGATCTGTCCAAGAAACCATTTTTGATCAGTGTAGATGATGCGGCACAACGCATAATGATTGCTATCCAACAAAAGAAAAAGCTTGTGATTTTTCCAAAGCGGATGAAATGGTTGATGGCTTGCTTGGGTATACTTCCCAATGTCTTATTGAATAAAATTATGTCAAAGAAAGCCAAATGGATGAAAAACGACTGAAAACGATCAGGCAGCAATTGCTTGCTTCTCTCTATTGTATGCTGCTTTTCCAATTGGGTTATTCTGCGGCGGCTATTTATGCTTCACGATTAGTATTTGTGCCTGCATTTACGTTCAGTTTTGAACGCTGTATTCCATTTATTCCTTGGATGATTGTTCCATACATGAGCAGTGGATTGTTTTTCGCTCTTGTTCCCTTCTTTTGTCGAAGCCGAGCGGAGCTTTGGGGATATGCACAGCGGTTCAGCTTTATCACTGTCGTTTCGATCTGTTGTTTTTTCATATTTCCACTACGATTTTCCTTTGATAGGCCAATAGTCGAAAGCCCTGCTTTAGGATTCTTCTTTGCTTTTTTAGAAAAATATGACTCGCCCTTTAACCAGGCCCCTTCTCTTCACGTTGCCTATGCTTGTCTCTTTTGGTCGGTGATCGGTAAGCAGCTTAAAGGATGGATGAAATGGATCTTAGGGATTTGGCTCGTATTGATGGGACTTGCTACTCTTACAGTCTATCAACATCATTTGATCGATGTGATTACTGCGCTGATTTTAGTTCATGTGGGATTTGTCTTCTTTCCATCTGCCTTGAATTCATTTCAAGGGAATACATTAGAATCAGGGGACCAACATCAAGAGGTGTTGAGTACGATTGAGGCTAGAGATCGTCTTAAGTGGGAACTCAATCGAAGAAACCGAGGTATCAGTCATGTTTACTTCATTGTTGGCTGGATTGTGCTGTTGCTGGCCTTTTGGAGTTGGGGGTATCTGTTTGGATGGCATCTCTTGTTTTGGATATCCTTAGTCTGCTTTGCTGTGGGGAGAAGTTATTTTATCAACAACCCAAACTTTCTGAAAAATGAAAAAGGGCAGATTTCCTCGTTTAAAAAGGTGTTTTATGCCCCTTATCAGCTTGCCTATTGGTTGATCTGGCGTTTTGCAAGACGAAAAAACAATCCACTCTTTATCGAGATCTTGCCAAGGTGTTATGTGGGGCCAAGGGCGAGTACTGCAGATCTAAAAGCCTTTGGTTTGGATAAGCGCCTCATTATTTTTGATCTATCGGCTGAATTGGAGGAAGTCACAGCATTGCAGGAGAAGGGTTATTATTGCTCATTCCCCTTATTGGATATTGCGGCAATAGCAATCGAGGATGCTGAACGGATACGTTCTGTTCTGGAGACAAGTTACCAGAAATTGCAAAAAGATGAAAATATCATAATACATTGTACGATGGGCTACAGTCGGAGCATGGTTTTTGCTATTCTATTGTCGCAAAAAATATTATCTTTAGATTTAAAGGATGCTATTGATTGGGTTAAATCCCATAATAAGCACTTGGTGTTGCATAAACATAGCCTATTGTTGATGAAAACGCTGGTTGGGGAATATAAATAGAATGTCATTTGCATGATCTTTGTTGTGAAATACCTTTTTTAGATTAATCAGTAAAAATCAGACAAGAAATGTCTACGATTGTCAAAATACAAGCACGAATGAATAATTATTTACATATGAAATCAGGTTACTTTAAGAGTTTTGATCAAGGAGAATTATTGTATCGCGTTTGGAATTATCAGGCAGGTCAGCGGGCATTAATCGTTTTGCACCGTGGGCATGAGCATTCGGAACGTCTGCAGGAGATGGCCACGGACCCACAGTTTGCCGGCTATTCCATTTTTGCCTTCGATTTACGTGGACATGGGTATACAAAAGAGCCTGTTTCGCCCATCTTTATGGATTATGTTCGGGATTTGGACAGTTTTGTTCATTACATCTCCCGTGAATATTTAGTTGATACCAAGGATATTTTTGTTATTGCAAATAGCATTGCAGGGGTTGTTGTTAGTGCTTGGGTACATGATTTCGCTCCTTCGATTGCGGGTATTGCATTGCTGGCACCGGCTTTTGAAATTAAGTTATATGTGCCACTTGCAAATCAGATGATTGCATTGGGAACAAAGTTAAAGAAGGATTTGATTATTCAGAGCTATGTTCAATCGAAAGTATTGACTCATGATGTGGATCAGCAGAAAGCTTATGATTCAGATCCGTTGATTTCCAAGTCCATCAATGGTGCTTTGTTGGTCGATCTATTAAAGGCTGGAGAGCGTATCGTGACGGATGCAGCGGCGATTGATATTCCTGTGATTGTCTTATCAGCTGAAAAAGACTATGTGGTCAAGAATTCTGTACAGAAAAAATTCTTTGTGACAATAGCCTCAAAGTTGAAGACCTTCATTACATTACGTAATTTCTATCATGGGATTCTATTTGAAACCAATCGGCAGAAAGTCTATCACTATCTAAGGAATTTCATCGATAAGGCTTATGCCAGACAACGCCCTGAATTGACGCTAGATCCGGATGAGTTTTCGGTTAAAGAGTACGAAAACTTATACCATAAATTACTTCCAGTCGGTGAAAAGTTCAATTATGCATTTCAAAAATGGACATTGAGTAAAATAGGTTCTTTAAGTCAAGGAATGAATTTAGGTTTACAGTTTGGTTTTGATTCTGGTATATCGCTGGACTATGTGTATCGAAATGAGTCACATGGAAAAAACCGCTTTGGCCGTATCCTTGATCGTGGTTATCTGGAAGCCATTGGTTGGAAAGGGATTCGCATTCGAAAACACCACTTATTGCAGCTGTTGGAAGAGAACATTGCCAAAATCAAAGCGGCAGGGAAAGCTATAAAGATATTGGATATTGCCGGTGGTACGGGAAATTATTTATTTGATATCAAAGAAAAATATCCCGAAGCTGAAATCGTAATCAATGAGTTTCTTTTGTCAAATATCGCTGTGGGGGAGAAAATTATTCGCAGAAAGGGATTGCAAGGGATACGTTTTGCCAATTACGACTGTTTTGATCCAGCTACGTACTCTAAGCTAGAATTTGAACCTAATATTGTTATTATCTCAGGGATTTTCGAGCTTTTTGGCGATAATGAAATGGCAAGTAGGGCGGTAAAAGGAGCAACCTCAATTTGCGAGGCAAATAGTTATTTGGTTTATACTGGACAGCCATGGCATCCGCAGTTAAAAATGATTGCTTACGTGCTCAACAGCCATCAGAAAAAAGACTGGGTGATGCGTCGCCGTTCGCAGAAAGAATTGGACCGCCTGATGGCCTATAACGGAGTGGTGAAGGAACATATGCTTATCGATGATTTTGGGATATTTACAGTTTCTTCTGGCGCTGTGAAGGGCTAGTCATAGTACTCTTTTTTTAGGGGTGTAATAATTCGTTTATTTAAAATATTGCTTTTTCAGCTGGCGTTATAAAAATAGTCAGCTGAAAAAACAATAAAAAATATTAGTTCTTATACGAGCGAATGGCCTGTATGATACCCTCAAGATTGTCGTTAAAGTCCAGCAACTGTGCAAAAACCTTATCGTCTTTTGCCAAGCCTCCATGTTTGTTGTTTTTGCGGAAGATTTCTTTGATTTGTTCCCAACGTTCCTGCTCCACCGGATTGATCAGTCCTGCGAGTTCTTTCAGTTTTAATAAATTACTTTCGGTATCAGCGGTAAGTGTTTGCGACTCGCTCTCATAATGTGCCAGAAGGATTTGATCGATTTCTTGATCATTCATCATCGGTACCACCTGCGCGACAAGCTTACTCATGTTTCGGTAGGATCCTTGCATTTTGAACGGTGGTTCTGTCCGGTAATTGTCCTGCATAGCTGCACTTTGGATATAATTTTGATTGACCTTAATGACAACGTTTCTGATCCTTAAGACATGTCGGAGTACCGTAATAAAGTCGTCGACATCTTGCTTCAAATAATTTCCTTCTAGATCCGGGAGTTGATCCACGACCGATTGTGCATAATTAACCAGCGAATAGAAGTCATTGAACGATTTACTGGCGATCTTTTCCAGATAGCTGTTTTCAATAGCAGCATTTTCAATTAAACTGAGATTAAATAAGGCTTCGGTGTCACCGATAACATCTCCCAAGTTGTACACGTCGGCACGGTTGGCGAGCATATCGGGAATCTGAAATTTCGATCCGCTTTCCGTATAGGGGTTTCCGGCCATCACGATGCAGAATCTCTTCCCGCGCAGATCGTATGTTTTGCTTTCTCCTTCAAAAATACCATCTATCTTACGCTGTCCATCAGCCAAGGAAATGAATTTTTGTAAGAATTCGGGATTGAGGTGCTGGATATCGTCTAGATAAAGCATGACATTGTCGGCCATTTCAAAAGCAAGATTGATCTTCTTGAGTTCCTCGCGTTCTCCAGAAGTCTTCGCTTCAACAGGGTCAATCGAAGTAATAGAATGTCCGATTGTTGGTCCATTGATCTTAACAAAATGTAGTCCCATGGTTTTGGCTAGATATTCCATTAATGTTGTTTTTCCGTAGCCTGGAGGAGATATCAGGAGCAACATACCCATGCGGGCAGTGCGTTTATTGTCGCCAGCTGCCCCAAGCTGTTTGGCTAGGTTATTTCCGATCAATGGAAAGTAAACTTCGTTGATCAATTTGTTGCGGACGAAGGATGTCAACACCTTTGGTTCAAAATCGCTAATTTTCAATTCTTTAGCGTAGGCTTTCCCAAGTTGTTCCTTCAGTGAACTGAAGTCTTGAAAACGAGGGACATTCAAATTGGTGAATGTCTTCAGACGATGCAGAAATTCATGATACTGAATCTGTTCTTCACCATTGTTTAACATCGCATGATTCCCCTTTAATCCTTGGACGAGCGCATTGTCTTTTGCAATGATCAATTGGTATTCATCTTTTGGATAAAGTAATGTAACGGCAGTTTCTTCACTATATTTCCGGAAGACATCATAATTACCGTTCTCATCGATAAAAGAATTTAGCCAATTTAAAGTCAAGTAGAAGCGATCTACAAGACTGAATTGCGCATGCTGAATGTCCGCTTCAAAAAGCTTGTAACTCTTTTTACTTTCTAATATTCGAATGAAAGCCTTTTTCAGCTCATCAGACTGTTCGCTTATGACGAACTTGCTGTAGCGCGTAAATGTCTGGAAGAGATAAGTGGCTATTTCCTGAGCATTGATTGCTGACAAGTCCAAATGGATATCCCAATTATTGAACAATTTTGCCAGTTCGTCAATGACGGATTGGTAGCGTGTCGAATTTGGAAAAGCTTTTAATACCGCGTGTGTAGACTGGATCAGAGCCTGCTGTTTTTCCTGTTGATCTTCGGAAAGTGAGTGCCAAAAGAGCTGCGCCATGGCGCGTAAGCGAGCCTCGTAACGTAAAAGATCGAGCTTGGCATCTAATTGCTTAATGGTCTCGTAGATCGATAAGGCATCAAAATTATGTACACCTTTGACATAGCCTTCGGAATAGCTTTGTTCGACAGTCTGATTGATAAATTGATTGGCATCAAAATCCTGTTGTCCTTTTGAGGCAACAAATGTTTTGAAAGCTAAATACTCAGCGCGGTATACTTCTTTGTTTTCTGAAATGAGCTCTTGATCCCATATATCTTTAAAGTCTTCGATCTGAGTGCCTTCTACCTTTTGGTAGAAACTAGTTCCAGTGAGATGAAAGTACAGCTCATCGTTTTTGCGTAAAAGCGTCAAACTGAGCGATTGGTTGTTGACCGCAAATTTATGCTTGCCCAAGGCGATGATATTCTCGCCATCGACAAAAAGATCATTCTTGTCACGTAGGATCCGTAGTGCATCCTCTTGAGACTTTTTGAGCAGGTTTTCAAGATTTTCTGCTTTTGAAACATCGCTGAGAGTTTTCAGTTCCTGCACGAGCTGTCTGATCTTGTCGATCATCAAGTCCGAGGCAAAGAAACTTAGGATTTCCTCACGCGTTGCAAATGTCTTGGATTTGTTTTCAATGTTCTTTAGTACCCGAAGCCCAATTTGCTCGAGCGAAGAGGTCCGTTTGTTGATTTGCTCAACAATTTGTTCTCTACGAGAATTGAAAGCCTTGATGACTTCATCCCGCTTATCGGCGATCTTTAAAGCGAAGTCCTCAAACTCGGAAAATTTACTTTCGAGTTCTTCGAGCTGAACAATAATCTTCGTATAATACTCATCTACTTTCTCCGTTGTCGTAGAAAGTTCAAGATAATTGGTCACAGACTGTTCCAGTAGTGTAAGCTGAGCAGAAAATTCTGCAATGGCTTCGGTACTTTTTAGCGAGTTGAGTTTTCGAGTAAGCTGTGCCCTCACTTCGTTTAACGAAGAGAAAATCACCGATATTTTTTCAATGATTTTGGTCGTTTGCGTGGAGTCGTCAATTTTTAAACTGTTCAGAATATCGATAAGCAATTCCAGCTCGCTTGATATAGCCGAATTTGCTTCTTCGATAGCTTTGGCATCGTATACTTTGATAATGGCGGAAACGTTGTTTTTTTGTTGTTCAACTTTTTGCTCATAAGGTAGCAAAGCTTCATCGCGCAATAGAAAGGCGATTGTTTTTTCGGCAAGCGCTGTGGTGATCGATTGCAGCTTTTCAAGAAGTGCGTCTATTCGGACAGTGTCAATATATTTGACATTTTTGAGATCAATGATTTCGCCTTGCAAACGACGTGAATCTGCCAATTGATGAACAAGCTGGTCGAGCTTTTCGACAACAGTGCTATTAATGGAAAAGGTAAGCTCTTCCATTTTCTTTTCGGCATTGGCATTGAGCTCTAAAGCATATTTCCGTTGAGCTTGTACCTTGACAAACTCGTCAATAGCGGTATTGGCGACCTCCTTGATCTGAGTCAAGGGCTGTCCGAGATTTGATAAGGCATCATCCTTTATCCAAAAATAAGAGTCCAGCAGTACGGTAGATTTTTTGAGGATGTCTTCATATAAGCCTTCGTAACTGTCTTCTTTGTTGATCAGCTGTATCACTTCCTGTGCCTCGGCCATGGCCTGCACGATCTGTTTATTGCCGACTTTATAGAGTGGGTCATCCTTTTTTTGTTCATTTTCTTTGAGTATGGCCATGTATGGTGTTTCCCAGATCTGAACCTGATGATGCCTGGTCGCCTCCGCCTCTGTACGGAAGTAAATTAAACTGCCATCTTTAAACAAGGTGAAACCATTACAGATAATCGGGGTTTCAACGACCTGCTGGATAATATTATAGGATAACAGGATATACGTATTAGTCTCCTCTTGGCAAAATATATAAAGAAAGTCTTCGCCATTTGGAGATGCTATTCGCCTTAGGAAGCTGACCTGATCGAATTGAACCTCAAATACTTTGTGTGTGCCATTTTGCAAGTAGTATCCGTTGGAAAAAATAATTCCTTGATTGTCTGGTAACAGAATGGCTGACTCATTGAGCGATTTGAGATTGACAACCTCCTTAGTGCGCTGGTTGTAGACAAATGCGCGGAAATCTTCCTGATACGGTTTGATACGGACGGCAATCAAATTGCCAAGGTCGGCATAGTAATAATCGGCATCATCCAATTGCTGGTCCGCATTCGAAACCTTTTCAGAGAAAATACCTTTCCCTGTATCGGTATTGTTTTCGATTTTGAAGGTAATATCGCCATTGATTGCTTCGATAAAGATCTTGTCCATAATGGAAATATGCGGATGCTTACCCAGGCGGCGGTCTTCGAGTGTCGTCTTTGTCCAATCAAATTCAAACTGATTTGGTAATTTGACTTCGTGGATGCTGCGGTCATCCTGATATTCTAGTTTTTCGTTTTTGATCAACCATTTGAATGCTTTCAGATCAGCAGGATTTTTACTGGTCTGAAAAATCATGTAGAGGTAGTTCTCCGTACGCCGGAACTTTGAAAAGATGGAGTCCCGATAATATTTGTACAGGTTCTGATAATCACCAATAAAAGTGGGATCATTGATTAGTTCTAGAGATTGGGGTATAAATTGGTTGTTTTCGAATGCATAGACACTGAAAACATCCTCTAGTTTAATTTCGGTACGTAATCCAAAATGGACATTGTAACCAAATATACATAGATTGTCCAAGGCTAAAATGCCACGGGCGACACAGTTGTTTTCCGTGGTGATTCGTTGATTGGCCTTGAGCACAAAACTAGTCGAATTAAAGACTTCTTTGCGTGCCTCATTGAGCTGCTGGAGCTTGACAGAAAGCTCTTCTTTTTGGGTAAGGAGTCGCTTTCGAATAATCTCGTATGCACCTTGGTCAAGGGAGTCGTTCTGATTTATTACGTTTTCTTCTGGCATAAAATGAGCTTTCTCTACTTGGTATATGTAGTAAAATCAATTTTATTGCCTGCAGAGATCACTACCGTTCAGCTGCAGGCAAGAGTGGGTTTAGAGCTTATTATGACAGCTTTTTATTAGATATGCCGAGATTTTTTGCCAATCCGAACAACGAATTGATAAAGCTGGTATCTTCGCTATTTTCGGCATCTGTAGCTGCTTGCTGAAGCTTTATCAAGGCTGCTGAAACAGTGAAATTCTTGATGTCATTGGAAGAGATTCCATATTTATCTGCCAATCCGCGTACCTTCTCTGCCAGATCGCCTTGTCCATCAGGGCCTATAAGTGAATTCTTAATATCTGTGGCATGTTTAGAGTTATCAATCAAGTGATCAAAACCTTTGGCATTGGAAACTTGGCGCACAATATTCTCAAAGAACATGGTTTCGCCTCCAACGATATCGATTTTCGCTGTTTTGAGTGCTTCTGAAAGTACTCCAGCTTGTGCTTGGGCAATATCTTTTTGGATGTTGATATGTGCAAGTTCAATATCGCGTTCTTTTTGCAGTTGTAATTTGAACTCTTCGTGATCTTTACCCACGCCATCCAATTTTTTCATCGCCTCAGCTTTCTCTTCGATACCTTTGGCTTCGGCAAGTGCTTTCTCCCGGACAACTTCCGCCTGTGCTAACCCTTCTTTGCGCATTGCTTCAGCTTTTTTCTCGATGACGCTGGCCTCAACGGTTCCTTGTTTTTCTTCAGCTTCAGCTTTTGCAATCATAACTTCGGCTTCGGATAGGCCAAGCGCAGCTTCTTCCTTAGCTTGGGCTTCAGCAATAATTTTGCGGCTTTCCGCTTCTTTGAGTGATGCCTCTTTCTTTGCTTCTGCATCTATTAATAATTCCTGAGCACGTTTTTCAGCAATTTTACGAGCAGCCTCTGCATCAATCACTTTTTTCTCTGCCTCCTGTTCTGCAGCAATTTTTGCAGCTTCGGCGGCTTTAACAGTTGAAATTAATTTTTCCTCTGCTTCTTGTGATGCGGCGATAACGCCGGCTTGTTTCTTCCGCTCTACTTCGCGGAATACTTCGATATCTCTAACGCCCTGTTGCTCTTCAATAACGCCTTTCTCCAATTGTACGCGCTCTTTGATAACACCTTGAATACTTTTCTTTTCAGTCTCTATGGAGCGCTCTTTGTCAATCTGAGCTAGGGTAACAATACGTTCACGTTCTGTTTGCTCCAACGCGCGGTCTTTTTCTACGCGCTCCGTTTCCACTGCATCAGTTCGCTGCTTGTTTTTTTCGGCAATGATAATTTGACGCAGTTTGTTTTCTTCCTGAACAGCCAATTGCTCCTCGGTAGAAATCCGGACACTTTCATACTTGAGGCGTTCTTCTTCACGAACTTTTGCAATTTCGGCTTCCTCACGTGCTTTGATGTTGTCAATTTCACGTTTTTGCTTCTCCTCTTTTTCAGCAAGCTGACGGTCTAATTCCAAAATCGCTTCCCGTGCTTCCACATTTTGTTTTTTGATTAGTTTTTCCTCGTCACGACGGATAAAATTGGCATTGATATTTTGTTTGGCTGTTAACTCGGTTATTTTTTTGATACCCTCGCTGTCTAGGATATTGCTGGGATTGAGGTGCTCGATATCTGTCTGTTCAAGGTAATCGATGGCACAGTCATCCAGAATATAACCATTTAGATCGGTTCCGATGATATCTAGAATTTCATCGCGAAACTCACGGCGGGCTTCATACAATTCGATGAAATCGAATTTCTTACCTACTGTTTTTAGTGCTTCTGAGAATTTCGATTCAAAAATACTTTTTAATGTTTCCGGTTCGCTGGCCCGGTCACAGCCTAAATTTTGAGCAACATTGATTACGTCATCCACACTTTTGTTGACGCGAACGAAGAAAGCAACTTTAATATCTGCGCGAATATTGTCCTTACAGATCAATCCCTCACCTTGCATGCGGGCAATCTCAATTTTCTTAATCGAGATGTCCATGATCTCCATCTTGTGAAATACAGGGACAACATACATTCCTTTATTGAATGCTACTTTGGTACCACCGACACCAGTTCTGACAATCGCTTTCCCCTGGGGAATTTTCTTGTAGAATGCACTCAGTACAACAAAGAATGCGAAAATTAAAAAGACAGCTAACCCGACAATTAAAAGTATAATTCCGTTTAAGCCACTTAAAAATAAAAGAGGTTGATATAGCATATGATTTGTATTTATTTAGATTTTAGATTTATTATTAGGTATGCAAGAATAAATATGAACTTCTTTAGGAAAGCTTTTTACGCACCGCGACTGGGCACCTTGTGTGTTTTGCTCCTTGTTCTTTTCCATTATATATTGTCTATCGTGATTTCTTTGGTCACATAATAGTATTTTCTGTCTTTGGATTCGTCAACAATAATAACATCATCTCCATAGCCGATCTTTTCGCCATTGTGACTGACGACATTGAGGCGAATAGGGTCCTGTTGGATAATAAATTCCGCAGAGCCGATTTTCTTGCCTTCAATGCTAGCCCTCATTTTGCCCATGCGACCAAGAAAGTCGTGACTTTCTTCGCCATTATATCCTATATTCTTAAACATTTTAGCTAAGGGTTTGGTCAGAAAATGCATTAAAATAAAAGTGACAATGAAAACTGGGATAAGGATCAATACAGACTTTATCCCCCATGAAGCTACATCGATAAAGAGCGAAGAAACTATGGTAATTATCCACCCTATGAATTTGAACAGGGTTACTATAAGCATGATGGGCACTTTACCAACATTAATGTAGTCCATTGCTTTTGCAAAGAAGCTCGGTTCCGCATGACTGTCTGTATCCGTATGATGATGTGCGTGATCGGCCCCTTCGGTTGCGAGGTCATGTGTGCCATCGACATCCGTGACATCAGGAGTAGGATGGAAGTCAATATCGGCATCCGCATCAAATAAATGTACTCCATCACCCATCAGAAACATAAATAACCAATACACTACAGACAGGCCAGTCAAGACTGTCATGATCCCATTGGATAATGGATTAAATAAGATATTGATTAGTTCTGCCATTGTTTGCTGTTTAAATTTTTTCCCTTTTGAATGTGTAATGGAAAGACCAGGAGCTGCCATGTAGTTCGAGATCCTGCATAGTTACCAGCTCCCATCCTTGGTTTCCAAGCTCATTTAAGATCTCGTCAATTTTTTCAGGGTCTAACTTGGTTCCCCAGAATCCTTTAGGTTCTATTTTTATTGTTTTATATTCAAATCTTCTCATTATCGATATTCAATTTCTTTTTTAACTCTTCTAACTCATTGTTGACAGAGTCTGACCCGCCGATGGTCTCGTTAATCTCATCAACTTTACTTTTGTTGCCTAATGCAATTTCACCATAGGCTTTGGCTAGTGCCTCATCTTCTTCAACTTTCTCTTTCATGCGCTCCAACATTGAAATCGTACTATTGGAGTCGATATTAGCGAGCTGCCTGTTAACCATTTTAGCAGCGTTGGATACTTTTACACGTGCTCTTAAAGTGGAGAGCTCACTTTCCCATTTCGATATATTGAATTTGAGAATGTCGACATTTTTGTGAAGCTCATCGGCTGAACTTTGATGAATCACGGCTTGTTTTTCCAATTCGCCGGCTTCGATTAATAACTGCTTTTTCAATAACAGCGCTTCTTTTGCCAGACCTTCTGCCTTATCTGCAGTTAGTTCCCCCTTTTGGGCTTTTTGTAGTAACAGAATAGCTTTGTTTTCAAATTCATTGGCTTCTTCTTTTTTCTTTTCACAATTGTTTTGGGTACGTATTGCTAAGGCTTTCACTTTAGCATAGGCTTCCAACGATTGTTCTAGGTCCTCTTTCATTTCACGGATACCCTGCTCCGTCATTTTAATGGGGTCTTCCATTTTATCCACGACTGCGTGGATCTCTGCTTGACCGATTCTGAAAATTCTCTTAAAAATATTCATTATTCTATAATTTTGAAAAACTTATTAACTGATTATAATATTCACTCATCAAAAGGCTCAGTGAATTGATAGCTGCATCAAATTCATTCTGGTCGAGATTATGTATTTGTAATGTATACCTAAATATAACTTTGGTACCATCTTCCGTCAGCGCAAAACCGCCGTGGATAATATCTCTATTCTTTATCAATAGTGATTTGAACATATCCATGGTCTCGTTGCTGATTGTAAAGAGGTATTGCTCAAAAATTAGGATGGGCTGCGCAATGCCTACGATAAGGTTACGAATTCCGTCATCCTCATTTTCAATAACAAAAATCCCTTCCTTTATATCTTTATGAGTAATGGTGTAACCGATATTGGCGATATAATTTTCAATTTTTGAGAAGTACATAATCAAGTTTTTTATATATTGCACATATTCTTTGCATAAAGATAATAAATTGCAAAAATATTTTGCAACAAAAATTCAATTTTTTTTAAAAAATGAGTAACGTAGGAAACAATATTAAGAAATTAAGAAAAGTGAAAGGCATGAGCCAGCAGGCGTTTGGGGATATTTTTAATCTTACTAGAGGTAATATTTCGTCCTACGAAGAAATGCGTGCGGAACCAAAAATTGAGATTGTTCTAAAAATTGCAAATTATTTTGGCATTCCTGTGCAACATCTCATTGAGAAAAACCTATCCGTCAATGAAATTCTTAATTTCAATGATTATTTTGAACCGAATGTTCCTGTTATTGGACGTAAGAGATTGTTGCAAATCCCACTGTTGGAACGAGATGCTATTTTTGAGGCGAGTTCCCATTTTGCAAAATTAGACGAACTCCCGGTAATTGAATTCCCTTTGCAAAGTAGAAATCGTTTTATTGCTGTTGAATATTCTGATGCTATCCCTGTGCCGAATGATTTTTTGGTTGCCTCCCAGTCCGTTTTGTTTTTTGAGGAAGTAGATGTCCACAGTTTACATACCTTGGATAGTGCTTTTGGTCTATATTTTTCTGACCAGGAATTTTTTATCGGAAAGTATAGCCTGCGGGAGAAAGAGATCAGTCTAGCCTTAAATGTCTGGAAGAAGGTTGATTTCACGTTGGGAGTGAAGCAATTTTTCTGGAAGCTGTACGGCAAATTCGAGCGAGTTTAGTCGGGCGCAATGAGCAAAATAAATTCGAACAAAGCGCATGCATCACTCATAAACCATAATTGATGAACAATAAATTTAAAAAGATGAAAAAAGTAACCTTGTTAGCAGTAATTGCTGGATTTTTAATTATTTCTTGTAATAACTCCAATACTAAAGAAGTAGAAGTAAAAGATACAACTGTCCGCGCTGACGCAAAAAAAGATACAGTCAAAGCAATAGTCGGGAATGCCGCAGGAGAAGTTACTATTCCGAAATTTAGTTCTCCTGAGACACAAAAGTTGGCGGAAGATTATACAAAATACATTAAGGAGTTTATCTCTGTTGCTAAAAGCGGCGATGTTACTAAACTCAAGGAGCTTGCTTCAAAACGTCAGGAGTGGGCCACCAAGGAAAACGAAGCTGTGTCTAAATTTACACCTGAAGATGCAAAATTGTGGAAAGAATATGCGGAGAGCTTGGGCAGAGAATTGACCGCTAGTTTAGTAAAATAATTTGATAGCAATAGAAAAAGCAGGGCCCCTTGAAATGCCCTGCTTTTTCGGTTATGTTAGAAGGGGAGGTCATCTTCGTTATCATCTGGAGGAATAGGAGTGTTCTCTTTCCCACCGCTGGGGTCTGACAGTACCATGAAACTATCCACTTTAATTTCCGTGACATACTGTTTTATACCATCTGTATTTTCATAATTGCGATAAGTAAGTTTGCCTTCGACCATAAGTTTAGTGCCGCGTTGGCATTTCTTCTCAATCGTATTGTTTTGATTACCCCAGACCACTAGGGTATGCCATTGAACCTCTTCAACCCATTCACCCGCTTTGTTCTTGAACAGGTCATTTGTGGCAAGACGCAGAATGGAATAGTTTGTTCCTGTAGCGGTTGTTTTGATGAGTGGGTCGTTACCTAAGTGGCCAACCAATTGTACTTTGTTACGTAATGTGCTCATTTGTCTGATTTTTAAATGTTTTTAATAATTCTTATTTTAGTTGACAATCATTGGATTTTAAAACCGATGACTTGAGCAAAGATCCAAAGGGAATTAGAGTATAGTCGTCTGTTTACCATTTGTATTCGACTATAGTCGATTGTAACCGTTTGTTGTCGTTTAATAATGCATTATGAGTTCAGCCGAGAGAGTCTGCCTTGAGTGTGGCAAAAGTATACAAGGGCGTTCTGACAAGCGATTCTGCGATGATGCTTGTCGGAATGCCTATAATAATAAATTAAATAGTGACCAGACCAACTTGGTGAGAAATGTGAACAATATCCTACGTAAAAATCGCCGTATTTTATCAGAGATATTAAATGGGGAAGGTATGGTCAAAATACAGCGGGAAAAGTTAAAGCGATTGGGCTTTGATTTCAAATTCCACACACATACCTTTTTAAATAACAAAGGACAGACCTACAGTTTTATTTATGAGCTTGGGTATCTTTTGCTGGAGAATGATTGGGTATTGATTGTTCAAAAGAAACCTCTTTGATTAGTATCCCACCAAAAAATATCGTGTTCAGACTTTGTAAAGGCTCAGGCCATGTTTCTTTTTTTCTTTAAAACGATATAGTTAAAAATTGTGAAAGTAAGAATCACTACATAGTAGAATAGCGGGATTAGCAAAAAATACGCGCTATTGAATATATGTGTCAGAAAAGGTGGTAGACCAATCTTAAAAAAATCAGCAGCAATAATATAACTTATGAAGCTTCCGAGGAAAAATAGCCCAATGGCATGGGTAACGATTATCTTTTTAAAATGTTTACTGTATAAGGCATCTTTGTTCTGTTTCGTATAGCCCATTATTGCAGGCACCAATAATCCTAATAATGGATTCACTAGAAAAGTGAGTGAGGCTAGATACAGGGCTTTGATACTTCCTGTTTGATTATTATCGATACTAATTTGGTTTACATTTGGCATAATTAATTGTTCTAAGGGTATTTCTAAAATTTGACTAATCTGTTTTAAACTAAATCCACTGATTTCTTCGGTGCCTTTTTCGATGCGTTGCACGGTTCGTAAGGATACACCAGCGCGCTCTGCGAGCTCCTGTTGCGTAAGTCCCTTACGTTTTCTTGCTAGTTTGATTAATTGATGAGCTGATTGACTTTCCATAGTACGAAGATGGGCAAATAGTCTTTTAATTCCAGAAAAATTGATGTGACAATAATATGCCAATAGTGTGTTAGCTAGTATAACCGATTAATAATCAAAAGTTTTTTGGAATTTGGTAAATATTTTGAATCTTTGCAATTCAATAGAATATTAATTAAAAACGGAAGAATATGTTTGCAATACCAGAAAATCCCGCTTCGTCCTCAGAGAAGATTCTCGGGAATATTCTTCGGAATACGGCTCTGTCCTAATCTTCTTTTTTGAAACACTAAGTAAATAGCTGTTGATTATTGGCTACAACCAGGCTTCCCGAGTGGAGAGCCTCGTTCCAGTGTCATTTAGCTTATTGTGGAGTTTAGAAAAAAAATCCAGCAACTTTCAGGTATAATTGTCAAAGCTGGATACGAATGTAATGTTTTAGAAAATTTTATGAATTCAGTAAATAAATATGTCCTTCAGGCGCTGGATAATTATCCGGTGTATTTGGAGGAAACCTTAGAATCGTTATCGTATGCTTTATCTTACGATGAATCCAATACAATGGCCTTGTGTTTGATGGGGAGGGTTCACGCAGAGCAGCTGTTTGACTACCAGCAGGCAAAAAGATATTTTCAGGAAGCTTTAGCGCATAATGTACATGCTCTGGAGGTGTATCCTTATTTTATTCAGACATTGATTGATATGGGAGAATATGAATCTGCAAAAAAGACAATCAAATTCGCTGTGACGTTACCAGGGATGCCCTTGACAGGGATCTGGATTAAGAAAGCACTGCTATTTGAGAAATTGAAGAAATACAAAAAAGCTTTAAAAGCCTTAAAGACGGCAAAACTTGAAAATGTCGATCTGGATTTTTCATCCAGTTTGAAGTCTATTGAGGAACGCATTAAGGGAAAACAGGATATTAGGAAAGGAAACAAGAAAGCAAGTAAGAAATCTGCAGGATAATAATCTACTTTTCCTTCAAGTAGATTCAATAAAGAAGCCCTAGGTGAAATTTCCACCTAGGGCTTTTATCAATATAGTTTAAGAATTATTCTGCTCTTAAGATTTTGGCAGCTTCTACCATAGATTCTAAAGCTGCTTTGGTTTCTGGCCAAGCACGAGTTTTCAAGCCACAGTCAGGATTAACCCAAAGTTGTTCTGCCGGAACTACTGCTTTTGCTTTACGCAATAGGTCGACCATCTCGTCTTTGCTTGGTACACGTGGAGAGTGAATATCATAAACACCTGGACCAATATCATTTGGATATTTAAAGTCACCAGCGAAAGCATTCAATAATTTCATTTGAGAACGTGAAGTCTCGATCGTGATAACATCAGCATCCATTGCAGCGATATCTTCGATTACATTATTGAATTCTGAATAACACATGTGTGTGTGTATTTGAGTATCGTCTTCTACATTTGAAGAAGAAACACGGAAAGCACGTACTGCCCAGTTCAAGTAATCTTTCTGATCAGCTTTACGTAAAGGTAATCCTTCACGGATAGCTGGTTCATCAATTTGGATGATTTTGATACCTGCTTTTTCCAACGCTTGTACTTCATCCAAGATTGCCAAAGCAATTTGGTAAGTTGTTGTTGAACGCGGTTGATCGTTACGAACAAAAGACCATTGTAAGATTGTTACAGGACCTGTTAACATACCTTTCACCGGACGATTTGTCAATGATTGTGCATAAGATGACCAACGTACAGTCATATCTTCTGGACGGTAAACATCACCATAGATAATCGGAGGTTTAACACAACGGGAACCGTAAGACTGAACCCAGCCGTTTTGTGTGAAAGCATATCCAGCCAATTGCTCACCGAAGTATTCCACCATATCATTACGCTCGAATTCCCCGTGTACCAACACATCGATGTCCAATTGCTCTTGAAGACGGATTGTGTTTTCAGTTTCTTCTGCGATTGCTTTATCGTATTCTGCTTGTGTAATTGCACCTTTTTTCAAATCTGCTCTCCACTTACGGACATCTTTTGTCTGCGGGAATGAGCCGATAGTTGTTGTAGGGAATGCTGGCAAATTGAATTTAGCTTGTTGTGCTGCTTTACGATCAGCAAATGCTGACGTACGTTTTGCATCATCATCAGTGATGTTGCTCGTACGTGTTTTAACTTCCGGTTTGTGGATCAAAGGAGAAGTGCGGCGGCTTTCAGCTGCAGCTTTGTTTGCTTCAAAACGTTTTGCTGTTTCAGCATCAACTTCACCCTCAGCCAATACAGCTAAGTCTTTTACTTCAGCTAATTTTTGTTTAGCAAATGCTAACCAGTTTTTCACTTCAGCAGGTAAAGACTGCTCATTGTGCTCATTGTCCAAATCAAAAGGAACGTGTAGCAATGATGAAGATGGGGCTACCCATACGCGATCTTTTCCTAATGCATCAACAGCTTGTTTGATTTTAACTAAAGATTTCTCGTAATCATTTTTCCAGATGTTACGGCCTTCGACAATACCCAAGGATAAGGTCAATGACGCTGGAACTTTAGCTAAAACTGTATCTAATTGGTTTTCGCCACGTACAAGGTCTAAATGTAATGCATGGATAGGCAAGTTAACGGCGATGTCTTCGTTGTCTTTTAATGCTTCGAAATAAGTTGTAGCAATCAATTTGATGTTTTTTGCTGCTGCCGCTAATTTCTCGAAAGTAGGTTGATATAAAGCTTTTACTTTAGCATCTAGATCCAATGCCAAGAAAGGTTCGTCAATCTGAACATATTGTGCACCAGCTGCTGCTAATTTCGATAAGATTTGCTCATATACTGGAACGAGCTTATCCAATAAATCGATACGGTCGAATCCAGCTTCTTTTTCTTTACCGATCAAAAGGTAAGTAATAGGGCCGAGTAGAACTGGCTTAGTTTCAATGCCTAATGATTTCGCCTCATTATATTCATTTAAGAATTTTTCTGAAGTCAATTTGAATTCTTGATCTTTCGTGAATTCTGGTACCATATAGTGGTAGTTGGTATCCAACCACTTGGTCATTTCCATTGCAGTCACGTCGATTCCTTCTTGTTGGAAACCACGAGCCATCGCAAAATATAGATCTAAGCTGTAATTGTTGTCTACTTTATTCAATAAAGAATGGTAACGAGCAGGAATTGCACCAACAGTAAGGGTTAAATCCAATACTTGATCGTAAAAAGAGAAATCGTTGGATGGGATCAAATCTATTCCAGCATCTTTTTGTGTTTTCCAATTGCCTTCACGAATTTTTTTTGCTGTGTCCAATAATTCCTCAACAGAAGATTTTTTAGCCCAATAGGCCTCATTGGCTTTTTTCAATTCGCGGAACGCGCCCACACGAGGGTAACCTAAATTGTTAGTCAATAACATAATAATGTTTTTAATATTTCTTTTCAACTATATTTCTTGCTAGAGAGAAGGACACACTAGAATTCGGTGACTTCGGCTTATCATTCCCATATCAAGTAGGGTAGAATTTAGCACCTTGTCAAGGGACAGGTTGCTAAGGCTTCATCGGGTCTATTCCCTCTGCCTTTCTCTATAAGCGACGCTAAGTTAGCATATTTTTTTTTGAAATGCAAATTTTTTATAAAAGTGCGTCGATTTTTTATATTCTACTAAGGATGAAATTGTTTTATTCCTTTCTTTTCATCCATAAATTATTTTATATACGTGTTTCAACACGCTTTATTGAATAAAAAAGGGGAATGACAGTATTTATCATTCCCCCTTTTTTAGCTCACCAAAAGTTTGTAACCTTTGCCGTGCACGTTGACAATTTCAACTTTACTATCTTCTTTTAAATATTTACGAAGTTTACTGAGAAATACATCCATACTTCTGCCCGTAAAGTAGTTGTCATCATGCCATATTTTTAATAAAGCTTCTTCTCGGGTCAGGACATCATTTTTCTTTAAACAAAGCAGCCGTAGCAGTTCAGCTTCTTTAGTCGATAGTTTTTGCATCTGCCCCTTGTATGAAATTTGCTGACTCGTATAATCAAAGAAATAATCACCAATTTCAAATTTATCAGCAACCACTTCTTCTTCTTTGTCTCGAACACTGCGTTTCAGTAAAGCGTTGATGCGGAGCAATAATTCCTCAACTCGAAAAGGCTTGGTGATATAATCATCACCTCCAAGCTCAAAGGCCTCGGTCTTATCTTCCATCATACCTTTTGCTGTAGCAAAGATAATTGGAACAGTATTGTTTGTTTTTCTGATTTCGCGTCCAACTGTAAAGCCGTCTTTTTTTGGCATCATGACATCGAAGATACAGAGGTCGTAGTCATTTTTTTTGAATTGAGAAATAGCTTCGTCACCGTCGGTACATAATGTGACGTCAAATTTTCCCTTCAGTTCGAGGTAGTCTTTTAAAAGATCCCCCAAATTAGGATCATCTTCTGCTAATAATATCTTTTGCATAATGAATATATTAATTTTCACTCATGTTCCTTGACGTTGATAAGCTCGTAAGCTCAGCTCTCCTCGACCTTTGAAATTCTTTTATAGAGGAAATATACAAAAAAGGAACGTTTTATTTTTTAATAGGCAAAATTACTTCAAAGGTCGTGCCTTTATCTTTCTCGCTTTTAACCGTAATTTTTCCGTTCAATCTTCTCAAAATATCCTGTACATAGCTTAGGCCAAGACCAAATCCTTTGACGTTATGAACATTTCCCGTCGGAATTCGGTAAAACTGATCGAAAATCTTTTGAAGGTGATCGCGGCTCATGCCGATGCCATTGTCAGCTATAGTGACAACAATGGTATCGCCAACATTTTTTGAATTGATATTGACATGTAAATCTCCTTTGTTGTATTTGATTGCATTATCTAGGAGATTATAAAATACATTCGAAAAATGCAGCTCGTCACCTACAACGACATCTTTAGTTGCAGTAAGATCTATGCTGAATTTTCCGCCAACATTTTGCATCCGTAACTGCATGCTGTCTGTAACTGCAGAGACAAGTTCGTTGATATGGACATCTTCTTGGTCAAGTTTTAGGGTTTCCTTTTCTAATCTTGCCAGGTCGAGCACACGTTCGATATGATTTCCTAACCTAACGTTTTCATCGTAGATGATATTGGCCAATTTTTGAACGCGCTTGTGGTCTGCATTGATATCTGGATCTTTAAGAGACTCACTGGCAATCATGATTGTTGCAACCGGTGTTTTAAACTCGTGCGTCATGTTATTGATGAAATCTGTTTTCATCTCAGAAACTTTCTTTTGTCTGAAGATGATAATCAATGTATAGGCAAAGCAACCAACCAATAAGAAAAGTAGGGCAAGCATAGGCAATAGCAGGTAGCCCATATTATCTGCTATTATCGCCTTTTTATTGGGAAAGTAGATTGTTAATTTTCCCGGGGCGGCACCTATATCACCTTTAAAAAGAGCGGTAGAGTACTTTGTTGTATTCGTGGGGTTATTTAAGGTTGCTTCATTTAATATATTGTTTAGCAATATATTATTTGTACTCCATATTTCAATATTAAAAGGAGCTTTAATGTCACGTTGAGCCAACTCATCTTTGATAAGTTCTTGGACAATGATGACATTCAATCGATCCTTTAACGGACGTTTTGCCAATTCCATTCCAATAGCGACATCTTCAATATAATCTGCTTTTTTGCCTCCCAGCATAGCAACAGAATCATACACGTTGAAACCAGTCCAAGCGTTCTTTCTATTGAGAACATCGAGTCTTTTTTCCAAGTCTGAGATCGTTTTTGTGAGTTTTGCATTCTCTCTTGGTGGTAATGTAGCTACCCTAAATTTTGTTTGCTGATCAACTAAGCCATCCAGCAAAGGAATAACGAAGCGGGTACTATCATCTTTTCCGTTAACTTGATCATCTACCTTCGACGCATTTAACATGATAAAAGCTTGTACCAGATTATCGTCGGTGAGCTCATTGGAAACGGAAAATTTAATATATTTCTGGTACTCAGGTCTTTTGATATAAGTCTCGTAAAAAGAATTTTTGATTTCAATTACATTTGGATACAACGCGCGTAACTGGTCTTCTTGTTCTTTGAAGTTTGAAAAAATGACATGCTGTTTGTTCTTTAATTCTTCAATCCTATATTGTATTTCAAGTTGCTCTGCTAGAAGACGCTGTTTGGCTTGTTCTTGCTTGGATTTTTCAATATTACGTTCCTGTTGGACTTTAGCAAAGTCAACAACCTCTCTCCGTTCAAGCTTTCCGGCAACAGCTGTAATTGCAGCATTGACAGATTCATCGAATAATTGGGATTTTTGACGATAAGAATCTCTCAGAAAATAGAATTGCATTGCCAATACGCCGATAAGAGCTAGTGACATCAGTCCAATGATTAATACAATGCTATTTTTCTTCATTAGAATAGGATATTAAATAAATACATTTTAATTGTATCACAAGTTTATAGCATTCAGTTGTTGTTTACTATTTGCGTGTTCATACTTTATACCAGTCCAGTGGAAAGGGTGGTAAGATCATTCATTTTCTTAAATTGTTACAAATATAAAGATGCTAATGTGTTTTGACGCTGTTTTAACAATGTTTAACAGCAATCTATTTAAATATAGTTGATGTTGTGTGTAAATTAGTGAATAGAAATGGATTAAGTGTTGAATTTGCCCATATTGAAAGTTTAATCCTGTCATAGTAGACTTATGATTATTATCGTTTCCGTTTTAATTTGACTGAAAGATAAAAAATGAGCTAGGTACAAACGAATAATTATATATACAGATGAAAAGTTACATATTAGCATTAGCATTGTCTTTTATTGGAACGCTTGCTTTGGGGCAGGTTAAAGTGAAACCACAGACCCCTTTCGTTCACGAAAAAGACTCAAGGATGCCTATCCTAAAGTTGGATTCTGCAGATGGAAAGTATAATATGCCCGTTAAGAAGTTCAAACGGATGGATAGCTTAGCGCCTATGCCTGGAACGGAGAAGATGTCTCAAGGGGGTGGAAAAAAAGAAAATCCTCAATTTAGACGACTGGAAGATTCATTAAAAGTGAAAGACTTTAAGCTAAAAATCGACTCTTTGTATCCAAAGCAAAAAAAATAGCGTTCTATTTAGAACGCTATTTTTTTTGCTTAATCCGTTGTTTCCTATAACTGAGAAACGCGGATGGTATTTGTTTTACCTTTTTCAATCAATGGAGTAGAGGCTGTATTGATGATAATTGATCCTGGTTTAACATAGTTGTTTTTTACGATAAATCTATTGACGTCGTGGATAGATCCATCCGTACTTTCGAACTTGTCATAGATAAAGGTTTTTACACCCCACAGTAAGCTTAGTTGTTTCAGCAGTTTTTGCGTTCCTGTGAAAACTAAGATATCTACATTTGGTCTATAGCTAGTAATTTCAAATGCTGTTGCTCCAGAAGAAGTCAATACAGCTATTGCCGAGGCATTTGTTTTTTGAGCAAGGTAAACCGAAGAGGCGCAAATAGCGTCTGGAATCAGTGTTCCGTCGTGAATTTCACTAACTTTCTCATTATAATATGGATAAGAAGTTTGTTCCACGTGGATAATAATCTTACTCATTGTTTCGATAACGATTTCTGGGAATTCACCGACAGAAGTCTCTCCACTTAACATCACTGCATCTGCTCCATCCAATACAGAGTTGGCTACGTCGTTTACTTCAGCACGTGTTGGACGCGGTGTAGTAATCATGCTTTCCAACATTTGCGTTGCAATGATAACAGGTTTTGAAAGATCTCTACATTTTTGTACGATGATCTTTTGAAGTCCCGGTACTTCTTCCATTGGGAGTTCAACACCTAGGTCTCCGCGAGCAACCATAACAGCATCCGTAGCTTCGATGATCGAATCGATATTTTCGATAGCTTCAGGTTTTTCAACTTTTGCGATTACACGGGCATGGCTTCCTTTTTCTGCAATGATTTTTTTACATTGAACGATATCGTCTGCTGAACGCACGAATGACATGGCTATCCAGTCTGCTCCATGATCCAAAGCAAAGTTCAAGTTGTCTAAATCTTCCTCAGTCAATGAGGGGATAGATACTTTGGTGTTTGGTAAATTAACGCCTTTACGTGAAGTAAGGACACCGCCATGAACAACTTCACAAGTTACTGTATCTTTATGGTTGGTCTCTAAAACACGAAGTTGAAGTTTTCCGTCATCAAGTAAAATGATTTCGTTGGCTTCAACATCGTTTGGAAAGTTTTCGTATGTAATGTAGATTCTGTTTTCATCTCCGATAAGTTCGTGGGTTGTGATTTCAACTTTTGAACCATTCACGAGAATAGCGCCACCCTCTTTCATTTTTCCGATCCTGATTTTTGGACCTTGTAAATCTGCTAAGATGGCAACATTGAATCCTGTTTCATTATTTATTGCATTTATAGTTTCGATTACCTTGAGGTGATCTGCCTGGCTGCCATGAGAGAAATTCAACCGACACACATCGACCCCTTTAGCAATCATGTTGGTCAAAACTTGTTTGTCTGCCGAGGCAGGGCCTAATGTTGCGACAATTTTAGTCCTTTTTTGAACTTTTTCCATCTGTTATTTTGTATTTTAAATGTTCTTCATTAATCACAACAATTAGCACACTATATTGTTGTGTTGTCAAAACTAAATCGAATTAATTTAGATCTAAGCTGGGGGTGTATTTGCTACACTAACCTACAGTTTGCTAAAATATGAGATTTTCTTTAGATTTCAATATTTTTGGTGATATTTCTTTTGCAATGACCACTTCGGGTAATTTATTGATCCTTTTGATGATATGCTCTACGTCATCCTCACAGATATAGTTTTTGATGATGATAAAAAAATCAAAGTGGGGGTTTTCCGGGATTAAATAGGTTCCTTCTATGCTCTTATTGTTAATCAGGAAATATTCTGTATCGGCATCGGGAATAAGGTAATGAAAAGCAGTGAAATGGTAGCTTATTTTTTTCTTTATGTCAAATATAATATGATATTCAAGCTCCTCTTCGGATTTGTTTTTTTGTCGACCATCATGGTCGTATTTGCTTTCTTTTCCCCTGGAAAAATTGAGACTGGTCTCCTTGTTGATGAAATGGCAGAGTCTGTAATCTTTCAAAGAACAGGTGATGGCGAGTAGGGTAAAATCCAACTCTTCGTCCATGTCCATATCTAATCTTGCTACTAACTTATTGACCACTTTAATGCTTAAATATATGTTACTCTGCTAACGAAGGTACTAATAATTTTAAGGTAGGAATATACTTTTAGTGTAAAATTTGAGTTAATTAGCTGAGTGTTTGGAATACAAAATATTTTTTGTTATACTTGAACTAAGTTAATATAGAGTGGGTTAGCTAGTATAAGACGCGAATAAGTTCGGTCGCCTAACACGGTGACTTTCATCTAAATATCAATTTAGGTTTGAATTTTGATGAAATTTATTTTTCTTTGCACAGATTTATTAAACAATTAAACTATAAAATCATGTCAGATATCGCTTCAAGAGTAAAAGCAATTATCGTTGAAAAATTAGGTGTTGACGAAAACGAAGTAACACCAGAAGCTTCATTCACTAATGATTTAGGTGCTGATTCACTTGACACTGTTGAGTTGATCATGGAGTTTGAAAAAGAATTCAACGTTGCTATTCCTGATGATCAAGCAGAGACTATTGGTACTGTTGGTCAAGCAATCGCTTATTTAGAAAAAAACGTTAACTAACTAATTTAATTAGGCTAATCGTAATAAATGGAGCTTAAAAGAGTAGTAGTAACAGGATTAGGCGCCCTTACACCAATTGGTAATACCGTCTCAGCTTACTGGGAGGCATTAATTAATGGTGTAAGCGGAGCTGCTCCTATTACGCATTTTGATGCGTCAAAATTCAAGACTCAGTTTGCGTGTGAGGTAAAGGGGTTTGATCCACATGAATTTATGGATCGTAAGGAAGCTCGTAAAGTCGATCCTTTTGTACAGTATGCAATTGCGTCAACGGATGAGGCAATAAAAGATGCTGGCTTAGATTTTGAAAAATTAGATACAAATCGTATCGGAGTAATTTGGGGCTCAGGAATTGGAGGGCTAACAACCTTTACTGAAGAAGTTGCAAACTTTGCAAAGGGAGATGGAACACCTCGTTTCAATCCTTTCTTTATTCCTAAGATGCTCGTTGATATTGCTCCAGGACATATTTCAATGCGTCATGGCCTTCGTGGTCCTAACTTTTCTGCTGTATCGGCTTGTGCTTCAGCGACCAACGCAATGATTGATGCTTTCAACTATATTCGTATGGGTAAGGCGGATGTGATTGTTACAGGTGGGTCAGAAGCGACAGTGAATGAAGCTGGGATCGGTGGATTCAATGCTATGCATGCATTGTCAACCAGAAATGATGATCCTAAAACAGCCTCTCGCCCTTTTGATAAAGATAGAGATGGTTTTGTTTCAGGTGAAGGTTCGGGTGCTTTGATCTTGGAAAGTTTGGAACATGCACTGGCACGTGGAGCAAAAATCTACGCAGAAATTGCGGGTGGCGGAATGAGTGCTGATGCACATCATATCACAGCATCGCATCCGGAAGGTTTAGGTGCAAAACTGGCAATGACAATGGCTGTTAATGATGCTGGTATGGATTTTTCGGATATTGATTATATCAATGTTCATGGGACATCTACGCCGGTCGGAGATATCAGTGAAACCAAAGCGATTGTTGATTTGTTTGGTGAGCACGCCTATAAATTGAATATCAGTTCAACAAAATCAATGACAGGACATCTTTTAGGTGCTGCGGGAGCGATAGAAACTATTGCTTCTATTTTAGCTGTGCAAAATGACATTGTCCCTCCGACGATCAATCACTTTACAGATGATCCGGAAATTGATAATAACTTGAATTTTACATTCAACAAAGCGCAAAAACGTACTGTTAATGCCGCGTTGAGCAACACATTTGGTTTCGGTGGGCATAATGCTACCGTTATTGTGAAAAAATATAAAGCTTAATGTTTGATCCTTCAAACATGGTTTGATAATATGAGCTAGCGACAGGTTCTTTAACTAGGACTTGTCGCCTTATTTTTAGAAGAGATGCCTTTTGCAAGGATATATAAATTATATTTTTCGCCAGATCGGGAATACGTTAGAAAACTAAAAAACCTGCTTGGATTTGTTCCCGGAAATGTACATCTGTACAAAATGGCTTTTAGACATAAATCTGTCGCCATTACAATTAAAGAGGGAGCAAAAAACAGCAACGAACGTTTAGAATTCTTGGGTGATGCCGTTTTGGGGTCTGTTGTCGCTGAACTGTTATTTAAGAAATATCCTTATAAAGATGAGGGCTTCTTGACGGAAATGCGCTCCAAGATTGTCAGTAGAGCAAACTTGAACCAACTTTCTCGAAAATTAGGATTTAATGAGCTTATTCAGTTCGACGCGCGCATGATCAGTTTTCCCAATAAACAAGGGTCGTTATTGGGCGATGCCTTCGAAGCATTAATAGGGGCGGTTTATCTCGATAAGGGATATGTCTTTACAAAGAGCTTTTTGCTTAACCGAATCATTAAACCGCATGTCGATATTCATCTACTCGAGCAGACAGAAACGAACTTTAAGAGTAGGTTGATTGAGTGGTGCCAACATACCGGCAAAGAGATCGTATTTAAGCAAACAGACAATCCAGAAGGGGAGTCCTCTAAAATGTTTAGTATTGAAGCGGTGGTCGATGGTGTGGTATGCGGACTGGGACGAGATTTCAATAAAAAGTCAGCAGAAAAATCTGCAGCGGAAAAGGCTTGTGAGTTTCTCAAAATTCTAGAAGTAGAATAGATGATTTTTATTCTTTAATTTATTTAGTCCCCACTAAATATTAACTTTGCCAAATATGGCAGTAGTAAAACCTTCTTTGGCAAAAGGAACGCGTGATTTTTCGCCTTCCGAAATGATCAAACGCAATTATATTTTCGATACGCTGAAAACGGTATTCAGAAAATATGGTTATAATGAAATACAGACACCTTCATTTGAAAATTTAACAACGCTTACCGGTAAATACGGTGATGAAGGCGATAAATTGATTTTTAAAATTCTTAATTCAGGCGATTATTTAACGAAAGCGCCTGATAGTCTGCTTCAGGATAAAAATTCCAATAAACTTATTCCGCATATATCAGAGAAAGCGCTAAGATATGACCTTACTGTGCCCTTTGCACGTTATGTTGTAATGCACCAAAATGATATTGCTTTGCCATTTAAGCGCTTTCAGGTACAGCCTGTGTGGCGTGCAGATCGCCCACAACGCGGAAGATACCGTGAGTTTTACCAATGTGATGTGGATGTGGTCGGGTCAGAAAGCTTATTGAATGAAGCCGAGTTTGTTCTGATTTATCAAGAAGCCTTCGAGCGTTTCGGCCTGAAGGATTTTAATATTAAAATCAACAACAGAAAGATTCTTTCTGGTATTGCTGAAATTATCGGAAAACCAGAGCTTATTGTCGATATGACAGTAGCCATTGACAAATTGGACAAAATCGGATTGGACGGTGTCAACAAAGAGCTGTTGGAAAGGGGGTTTACAGAGGGCGATCTTGCTGTTTTGGAACCTATTATCTTATTAGAAGGATCTAATGAAGCGAAGCTTTCTGCATTAAAAGTAATTTTATCAACTTCTACTGTCGGTTTAAATGGTATTGCCGAGATTGAGGAAGTGTTTGACTATTTGGCAAAATTAGGTGCGGATGAAAAATTGCTGACCCAGATCATCGATCTAGATATTACATTGGCTCGAGGTCTTAATTATTATACAGGTTGTATTTTCGAGGTTAAGACGAATGAGGTTGCCATGGGCAGTATTGGCGGCGGAGGTCGCTACGATGACCTTACGGGCATGTTTGGTTTAAAGGGGTTGACTGGAGTTGGCGTTTCTTTTGGCGCAGACCGTATATATGATGTCTTGGAAGAGCTGAATTTGTTCCCTGTTAGTAAAGCAGATTCTACCAAGCTCCTAATTATAAATTTTGATAAACAACTGGAAGGTTATACCCTCAGTTTACTTAATAAGCTTCGGAAGGAAAATATCGCTTCTGAACTCTATGCTTCTCCTGTAAAATTGAAAAAACAAATGGGATATGCAGATGGTAAAGGGATTCCCTATGTATTGTTAGTTGGTGAAGAAGAAGCAGCATCGGGGCAATTGTCTTTAAAGGACATGGAAAGTGGTGAGCAGATAAAGGTAACTGAAAGTGAGCTGGTCCAAAAACTTCGATAGCAAACAATTTGTATAAAATAGATTAAGCCAAATGATTATTAAGTCCTTTGGCTTTTTTATTTTCATAAGTTTTTGATTTATTTGATTGTGCCGCTCATTTATTTGTAAACAAATGCTATATACTTTAAATCAAATGTCTTAGAAGTGTCCTAAAGTATAAATAAAATTGATTTTTGGACAAGGAAATTCGTCCAAAATTATTAGATTTGTAGTCTAGAATAGTAAGAAAATCAAAACTTTGAAATGAGTTCAACACCTATAACAAAAGAGACATATTTGGAGTGGTATAAGTCTATGTTACTTATGCGTAAGTTTGAAGAAAAAGCAGGTCAACTTTACGGACAGCAAAAGATTCGTGGTTTCTGTCACTTGTACATAGGACAAGAGGCTGTTGTCGCTGGAACGATGTCGGTTATCAAACCTGAGGATTCTTTAATCACTGCTTATCGTGATCACGCCCACGCTTTGGCTAAAGGCGTTTCTGCAAATGCTTGTATGGCTGAATTATATGGAAAGATCACTGGTTGTTCAAAAGGTAAAGGAGGCTCTATGCACTTCTTCTCCAAAGAACATAAATTCATGGGTGGCCATGGTATTGTTGGCGGTCAAATTCCTTTAGGTGCTGGTATCGCATTTGCTGAGAAATATCTTGGTACAGATAATGTAAACATCTGTTATATGGGTGACGGAGCTGTTCGTCAAGGTGCATTCAATGAGACCCTTAACATGGCGATGTTGTGGAAGCTTCCTGTTATCTTCGTATGTGAAAACAACGGATATGCAATGGGTACATCTGTACAACGTACAACGAACATGCAGGATATTTACAAGATGGGCTTAGGTTTTGATATGCCTTCTGCTCCAGTCGATGGTATGGATGTAGTTGCTGTACACAATGCGATGGACGAAGCTGTTCAACGTGCACGTGCAGGTGAAGGTCCAACATTCTTGGAGATTCGTACTTACCGTTACAAAGGACACTCAATGTCTGACCCAGCTAAATACCGTACTAAGGAAGAACTAGAAGCATATAAAGATCGTGATCCATTGTTGTCGACTAAACATGCTATTTTAGAAAATAACTATGCGGATGATGCTTGGTTTGCAGAACTTGAAGCTGATGTGAAAAAGGTAGTTGAGGAGTCAGTGAAATTTGCAGAGGAGTCACCTTATCCAACTGCAGATGAATTGTACAAAGATGTATACGTACAACAAGACTATCCATTTATTTTAGATTAATACTCTTTAACTTGATAATATAATAAAGAATGGCTGAAGTAGTAAGAATGCCGAAAATGAGCGATACAATGACCGAAGGGGTCATCGCGAAATGGCACAAAAAAGTTGGTGATAAAGTAAATTCTGGTGATTTGGTAGCTGAGATTGAAACAGATAAAGCTACAATGGACTTTGAGTCTTACCAAGAAGGAACTCTTTTATATATTGGTCCTAAAGAAGGCGAAGCGGTAGCTATTGATGCTGTTATTGCTGTTTTAGGTGAACCGGGTGAAGATTTTCAAGCGCTGTTGAGTGGTGACGCTCCTGCTGCTGAAAAAGCACCAGAAAAAACTGAGGAAAAAAAAGCAGAAGAAGTTTCTGGTCCAGAATCTTCGGCTAGTACTGTGACTCCTGAAGAATTGGGATGTACAGTGATTACCATGCCTTTGTTGAGTGATACCATGAAAGAAGGTGTTATTGCACAATGGAATTTCAAAGTTGGTGATACCATCAAATCTGATGATGCTATTGCTGATGTAGAGACAGATAAGGCGACAATGGAAGTTACTGCTTATGCTGACGGTACATTATTATATGTTGGTCTTGAAGCTGGACAAGCAGCAAAGGTTAACGACATTATCGCGATCGTCGGTCCTGCTGGAACTGATATCACACCTTTGCTAAATCAAAAATCTGCACCTGCAAAATCAGAAACTGCAGATGCTCCTAAAGCTAAAGCTGATGCTGCTGTGGCTGCAACCGCTGCCCCTGTATCTGCTAGCAACGATGATGCTCGCGTGAAGGCCTCTCCTTTGGCACGTAAAATTGCGCAAGAAAAAGGTATCAGCTTAAGTGATATTAAAGGTTCTGCAGATGGTGGCCGTATTGTCAAGAAAGACGTTGAATCATTTGTTCCTGCAGCGGCACAACCTGCTGAAACAAATACTGCAGCTGCTCCTGCAACAGAAGCAAAAGCAATTACGTTACCTACATTTGTTGGTGAAGAGCGCTATACTGAGAAACCAGTTAACCAAATGCGTAAAACCATTGCGCGTCGTCTTGCAGAATCATTATTTACTGCCCCACACTTCTATTTGACTGTATCTATTGACATGGACAATGCAATGGCTGCTCGTGCTCAAATCAATGAAGTTGCTCCTGTAAAAGTTTCTTTCAATGACATCGTTGTAAAAGCTGTTGCTGTTGCCTTGAAAAAGCACCCTGCAGTAAACTCTTCATGGCAAGGTGATAAGATCCGTTTCAATGAGCATACCAACATTGGTGTTGCAATGGCTGTTGAAGATGGTTTATTAGTTCCTGTTGTGCGCTTCGCAGATGGTAAATCATTGTCACATATCTCTGCAGAGGTAAAAGATTTCGCTCAAAAAGCGAAGGCTAAAAAACTACAACCTGCGGATTGGGAAGGATCTACATTTACAGTTTCTAACTTAGGTATGTTCGGAATTGACGAATTTACATCCATTATCAACTCTCCAGATGGAGCTATCCTTTCTGTAGGAGCTATTCAAGCGGTTCCTGTTGTTAAAAACGGTGCCGTAGTTCCTGGTAATGTAATGAAAGTAACATTGGGCTGTGATCACCGTGTGGTAGATGGCGCAACTGGTGCTGCATTTTTACAGACATTAAAATCTTTGGTTGAAAATCCAGTAAGATTATTAGCATAACCCTCCAATAGGGTAATCCAAAGCCACTTTAGCAATAAAGTGGCTTTTTTTGTGACCTTAATTGCTAATTCATCATGCTAAAAAAGTGTGTCCATTAGCTATAGTTGTGACAGTCGTTAGCTTGTTTGGAGTATATAGATTTTGTTCACCTTCAAAAAGAAAGAGACTAGGAGAGTAAAAAAGGTAACATATCCGATGAATAACAATTATTATGGTGAAAAAATTCGTTTTTTTATACTAAAATCTTCATTTTAGCATTATTATCAGTACGCTAATCCTTCTAGTATGAACTTCAATAATTTTATATTATTGAAGAAAAGGAAATAGGCGATATTTATCGAAATACAATACAGAAAACACAGAAATCCGGGAGACTTAGTATAGTGAAATTATTTTTTTTAAAGGGAATGGTCGCTCTTTTGTTAGTCGCTACAGTGGCTTGCAGTTCAAAAGAGAAAAAACAGAAGGAAGCAGCAATAGCGCAGGCAAAGGTAGATAGCACAAGACTTGTCTATAATTCAAATAATGCAGATGCGAAAATCGATGCTTTTATGAAAAATCTTCATTCAAAAGCTGCATTCAATGGGAATGTTCTTGTTGCCAAAGATGGAAAAATTTTGTATCAGAATACATTTGGCTGGGCGAATTACTTAAAACGTGATAGTCTAAAAATCGACGACAAATTTGAATTAGCTTCAGTTTCTAAGCCACTGACTGCTGTTGGGATTTTAAAGTTAGTAGAAGCGGGAAAGCTGCGCCTTGATCAAACGATCAACGACTTCTATCCGGATTTTCCTTACCCAGGTATTACAATAAAAATGTTATTGACCCACCGTTCTGGGCTACCGAACTATGTGTATTTTTCGGAAGAACACTGGCCTGATCGTAAGAAGGGAATGACGAATCAGGATGTGATGAAAATGCTGACCGAATTTAAGCCTAATCGGTATGGAGCACCTGGAGGTCGTTTCTTTTACAACAACTCTAATTTTATGGTCTTAGGAGCCATTATAGAAAAAATATCAAAACAGGATTACGCTACCTATATGAAAGATAGTGTATTCAATGTTGCGGGAATGACAAATACAGCTGCGCTTTCCAAGGCTGTGTATGATAAAATTCCTACTAACGTGATTGGACATGATAAGGTATGGCGGAGATCTGTAGTACAAAATTTTCAAGATGGACCTCTCGGCGACAAAGGGATTTATAGCACTGTGCGCGACCTTTATCGTTTCGATCTGGCCTTGAGAGATGGACGATTGTTGAAGCAGTCAACATTGGATTCCGCATATAGGGGATATCCTGATGCCAAAAAAGGAATTTTTAGCTATGGATATGGCTGGCGTACATTTGAGCATGGTAACGATCATATCGTATACCATACAGGTTGGTGGCACGGTTTTAGACATATCTATGTAAGGGATTTAAAGAGAAACATCGTTATTGTTTTGCTTTCTAATATGACAAACGGAAGCTTGGTCAAATTGGACGAGCTTTATAAAATCATGGGAATGCCGGTACTACGTAAAAATGCGTATAGCAACCATGGTGATTTTATCATTGATGAATAGTGTCCTTAGTTATGCTATTTTGAAAAGGTATTATTCTTATTACCCCAGTTACAATAAAGCAATAGAAAAATTTAAATGCCTATAATGGGCTAGCAAAAAGTAGATAAAAGAAATAAAAGGATGAAAAAAACATTGATTTTAGGTGCTAGTACAAATCCTTCACGTTATTCGAATAAAGCTGCAAATATGCTACATAAGCATGGGCATGATATCGTTAATATTGGCTTAAGTGGCGGGGATGCTGCTGGAGTTCCCATTAAAAAGAAAGGCGAGGTATACACCGATATTGATACCGTGACGATGTATCTCGGTGAGCCTAATCAGAAGGAATATTACGATTATATATTAGCTACGAAGCCAAAAAGAATTATTTTTAATCCAGGTGCAGAGAACTCCGAATTGGAACAGCTTGCCATGGAGCACGGCATTAAGACGGAAAGAGCCTGTACTCTTGTCTTGTTGAGTACAGGGCAATTTTAAATTTTGGATTTCTGAAGTAATTCAACCGATAGGTACTTCGTGATAAAATAGTTTGTCAGGCCGACCGTATTGCTGTCGAGATTTAAGCTTGAAACTTTTATGTCACAATGTTCCTTCAATATCGCCATGGTATAGGAATTAATAGCTTGTTGTATTGGAATAGTAATCAATTCATTTGCTTTTGCGATTTTTCCACCTAACACGATCAATTCGGGGTTGAGTAGTTGTATCAATGATGCAAATGCTTTGCCTAGATTTGTCCCCAGTTTGGAAATCTGATTTATTGCAAACTGATCACCTTTATTCGCAGCTTCGATAATATGTGTCGGTGTTAAATGCTGTAATTCTTCTGCCTGTAATTCGTTTAATTTAGTAAGCTCTCCTTTTTGGATTTCCTGCTTAGCATTGTTGACCAAAGCAATTCCGGAAGCTACCGTCTCCAGGCAGCCCCTTTTGCCACAGTAGCAAAGTTCGCCATTGTCTATAAAAGGCATGTGCCCTACTTCACCAGAGTAACCATCACGACCCAAATAGACATCTCCATTGGACACAATTCCTAAACCTATCCCCCAATCCATAAGAATAATAAGGCTGTTTTTGGTGTTTTTCGCTAATCCAAACTTCAATTCAGCATAAGCAGCCCCTTTGACATCATTCAATATGAAGACCGGTTTTTTATATATGCGTTCGAAATAATTGGTTATCGATTGATTCTCATCATGCAAAAATGTCTCGTTGGTACCCTCCTCAGCGTTGATCAATCCAGGCATGCCGATAATAAGTCCAGTTAGGTTCTCGATATCAACTGATTTGTCTATAAGGTATTGATCAATAATTTGAGTAATGGTGGCTAGATTTTCTGCATTGCGAGATAATTCATTATCTAGCTCGACAGTTTCAGCAATGACATTCTGGTTGTTGTCCATGATGCTCATTGTGATGGAGAAACGTTGGAGTTCAATCGACAGTACCTGAAACAGTCCATCACATAGTTTATACAAATTGGGCTTACGTCCACCAATCGATTCTCCTTTGTCAAATTGACGTATAAAATTATCTTCCAGCAATTCTGCAATCAGGCTATTCACCGTTGGCAGACTTAAATAGAGGTTTTTTACAATGTCATTTACCGATACAGATCCTAATTCGGCTATTAATTTTATAATGGAGATTTTATTGAATAGATTTTTCTTTTCAGGCTTACTCTCCAATTTTTTGTTAATCAGTAAGTTTACGGCTTTAGTCATAAAACATCATATTTTGAAATAGAATCCTTAGGGCTTTAATTTAGCAAAAGTTTTGGAATCATTTGGTTATTTTTCTCACTTGCTAAGCAAGTTGGCTATTTAGCAAAAAGGGGATAAGATTTCTTATCCCCTCTCTACTTATAATCTAACACTCTATTTGAGTTTTTTTACCCGAATGTCTTTAAAAAATACCTCCGTACCGTGACCGAGAAATCCGATATGGCCAGAGGTGCGTTTAAGTCCAGGATGTTGTTTTCCGTCCAAAGTTCCATTCTTACTTGCCTCCGCGATATCGGCATCCACAATAACAGCACCATTCAACGTAACCTTGATACGGTTTCCTTTCACCACTATTTCCTCTGAGTTCCATTCACCTAGTGGTTTTAAATGGCCTTTTTTCGCAGGGACGACACCATAAATTGAACCGTGATATTGGTATTGCTTTAAGTCTTTATAGACCTCTGCATCATTATCAAGCACTTGTATTTCCATGGCCTCATATGCTGCATCTCCTTCCAAAGGTGCACGTATTCCCACGCCGTTGTTGGCCCCAGGTGTTAATTTGAAGTCGAAGCGATAAATGAAGTCTGCGTACTCTTCTTTTGTATACAGGTTTCCACCAAATTTTGCATTTGGGTATACCCAGATATAACCCTCATCATTGATCACATAGGCTTGGTTTTCTGTCCATTTATCAAGGTTTGTGCCATCGAAAAGTACATCAAAGCCATCTTTTTTCTCTTGATCGCTCAATTTGAAGATTTGTTTTCTGGGGAATTCTTTGATAAAAAGATCTCTATAATAAACAACAGAACCGTGAGCCTGTAATTCAATCTGTTCAGTAGGGAAAATTGATTGGTTTCTATCCCAGTAGTTTTCAAGAGGGACATTATCGGTTACCAACTGTCCATTTAACCAAACTGTGACTTTATCATCAACCATCTTGATTTTGAACGTATTCCATTCACCAGTTGCATTGTCAGCAACTTTCAATGGTTTGCTTTCATTCTTCTGGTTGTTATATAACCCGCCAGAACCAACTTGGGCACCCACTCTTGTATTGGCAATATCCCAGATTTGTACTTGTGGTGTACCTCTTAGATAAATACCGGCATCACCTTCTATGCCGCCATAGTTTTCCAATTTCCAGTCGACCAGCATTTCGAAGTCACCGTATTGTTTGACGGTAGCGAGATTGTCACCTTTACCGCTGAATACGATTTCGCCCTTAGATGCAGCCCAGCCCTTGCGCATAATCTCGTCTGCCTTCGCCTGTTCGGCAGCCAAGGTCTTCTCGTTCATTTTGCTCCGTTTGATCGGGTCAGCGACTAATCCTTTCCAACCACTTAGGTCCTTTCCGTTGAAAAGGGATACATAACCTTCTTTGATAGGCATTTCAGCAAGATAACGGACAACGGCTTCTTTAAGATATCCGCTTTCGCTACCCGACAATTTACCGATAACCTGTTCAAGAACCTCTCTAACCTTTTTGCCATAGAACTTATTGTCCATCGCGATGTTCATTGCTACATTGGCAGCTGTTCCACCTAACTCAGCATCGTTCATCAAAGCAGCAGCAAAAACTAAAGCCTGATAGGTTCCCGTAGGTTGTAACGCCGATAATGCTGCTTTTTTCTGCTCTGTTGTTTTGGCAACACTGAATGCATCCCTCAATAACAAAGTTTTCTGTTCAGGGGTATTCGAAGAAGATGAAATTGATTTGATCAATCCTCCGTAGACCGTATTGAAAAGATTATCGTCTTTTTCTGTTCGGGAAAGAGAGACTAATTCTGGTAGTGCGTTGGATGAAGACCAGCCTGCCAAAGACCCAATTGCTGCCGATCTTAGACTTGTGTTATTGTTGTTCAGGTAGCCCGTTACTGCATTTAATGACTGAGCATCACCGAGTCCGGCAAAAATAGGGAAATATTTGGCTGTATTGGGAGCAGCAGATTTGGATATATTCGCTGCGAGTTTTTCAGTTAATCCTTTCGAATTTGTACTAGACTGAATCACATTGACAATAGCGCGTTGCAATAGCGCAGCAGATTTGCTGTCTGTTGTGTTGTTTAACCTATTGAATAGCTCTTCTAAGTCCGATTCTTGCGCTACATTAGGGAGGGCTTTGTTTACTGCTTCCTCGACAGCAGGATTTGAGCCTTTTATAGCCAAGACGGCTTTGGATGACGCATTGTTGGAGCGTTTACTTAGGATATCCAGCAATTGGATCTTTTTGTCGTCGTCTACAGTGGCAAGGGCATTGTTGACATCGGTAACGACATTTGCATCTTTAGATGAAAGAATCAACGCTTTTACGGAATTGTTAAACTGTTGATCTGCGTTAAGAGCTTGGATTAAAGTATTGGTTTCTTTTCCCTGCGACAGCGTATTTAGTGCACTTAATCCTGCTAATTTAGTTACCGGAGACTGTGTTTTATTGACCAATGCCTGGATCAGTTTTAAGCTGCTTGCCGACCCATTGTGCGCTAAATAGTTCAATACACTTTCTTGTACTTCCGGGGTGCCCTTGCTCGCTAAAGCAAGCAAGCTTTTTGCGTCGCTACCTTTGCCGTATTTTCCAAGTAATTGTAAGGCAATGTTACGATATGCACCATTATCGCTTTTAACTGCTGCTAATAAGTTCTTTTGCTGTTTTGCAGGGTCAATTGTTGTCAATAATTTAAGCGATGCAATTTGACCGTTGATCGATTTTGCTTTTTGGGATTCCTGGAAAAATTTGTTCAGGAATTTGACGGCATCTTGATCGTGTTTGTTGTCGATAAGCGCTTGTGCGTAGTCAATGCCAAGCCCAACTGCATCAAATTTGTCATAGTTATAACCAGCTGCATTTAGTTTTTCCTGGAATAGCGATCCAGAAGCAGTGCCACCTATTTTGCTCAACGCGATTAATGCTGTCCGTTGGAAACTGTCCGAATTATATTTCTGCGTCAATCCCAGAATGGTACTTTCAGCATTTTTATCTTTGAGGTCTCCAAGTGCAGTAACTATGGCGATAGCAGTTTTTTCTGTTGTTGACGCAGCTAAAGCTTTTTCTAATGCTGCTGTCGACTCAGGTGTACGAATAGATACCAACGTTCTTGCAGCTGCATCGGCAAGATAATCATTCGCCAAACAATTTGTGACAGCGGGTATCGCTGTATTATCCGCACATTGGCGCAATAATCGTAGGGCAAAGACCTGATTTGTCGGCTCGCTCAACTGCGATAAGGATTTTGCCAATCCTTCAACAAAGACTCTTTTTTGCTGTTCTTTACCGGGTTGGTTTACATAGAACGAATAACTGTTTGCTGCAAATTCTATCGGCGCATTGTTACTTCCTGGCCCTTTAAGTCCTTGGAGGAAAGTAACGATGTCATCAGAAGAAAAGCCTTCCAGTTCATGCATGGCGAGCAAAAATTTCTCTTTTTCTTCGGCAGGCTGTTGCGCCAATACGTCTGCTATTTTGGTTGCAGTCGTTCTATTTTGTGGTTGCTGAGCGTAGGTTGCACTAGATATAAGAAGCAATACAGTCAGCGAATTGAATATTCTTTTCATTAGGATATCTTTTTAAATAGACCAAGGGCCTCTCATTGGTTGGTGAATCAATCTATTTGCGGCGTCGTCGTTAATAAATAACTCATTTTGGGAGTCATATTTTAAAGATCGGTTCAGTCGCAATGCTGCTAATCCCATGTTGACCAAGGTACAAGAACGGTGTCCATTGATTTCATTCAGTGCAAATTTTTCTCTTGTGCGGACGGATTCCAAGAAGTCTGTAATCTGTGGTGCCGGTTCTGGATATTGCGCAAGTTTTCTTTCCAAGTCTGGTATATCGGATTGGAAACCTCTATATAATTTACCTTTTGGACCTTCAATATATGCCGCCTTTTCGTCTTTCGCTTCACCATCTAAAATGATCTGGCAACCATCGGCATAGGTGAATGTAATTCGTCGCCATGTACCAACCGCATCGGGATGCTGTTGTGGAGCATCAACGTCAACGGTAATAGGACTTTCGTTGTCTTTGCCCAAGAAGTATTGAACAGGATCCATATAATGTTGTCCCATATCTCCTAAACCACCACCGTCATAATCCCAATATCCTCTAAAAGTGGTGTGTACGCGGTGCTTATTGTAAGGTTTATATGGTGCTGGTCCTAACCAAAAATCGTAGTCAAGTTCCGCTGGTACATTCTCCTCCGGTAAATTTTCCTTTCCTACCCAATAGAATTTCCAGTCAAAGCCTGTATGTTTGCTTATTGTAACTTTCAATGGCCAACCCAACATGCCTGTATCAACTAATTTTTTGATTTTGCTTACTGGAACATTCATTCCATAAAAATCATCCTTGAAACGAAACCAGGTATTTAGACGGAAGATATTGCCATGCTGTGCAATGGCTTCTTTCACTTTTTTACCTTCACCGATAGTTCGTGTCATCGGTTTTTCACACCAGATATCTTTTCCTGCTTTTGCCGCTTCAATGGACATCAGTCCGTGCCAATGTGGAGGAGTAGCAATATGAACGATATCTACTTCCGGAGATTTAATCAACTCCCTAAAGTCATGGTATTCCTTCACACCACCACCTAAGTCTGCTTGTGCTGCCGCTAGATGGGTTTTGTCTACATCACAAATAGCTACTGTTTTTGTTCCGGCGTAGCCAAAGTGTCCACGGCCCATATTGCCGACACCAATTACACCTTTGGTTAGATGGTCGCTCGGAGCAAGATAGCCTTGGCCTCCGAGTACAAAGCGTGGTACAATAGAAAATGCCGCAGCACCGACCACGGATTTTTTTATGAAATCACGCCTTGATGAATTCTGTTCTTTCATTTTGGTTGGATTAGTTGTTTTATAATTGATCCACTATTAGGCTGTTAAAAATAACGGCATTGGATATTTAGTCTTAAAAATAGATAAAAAACTGATAAATGTAAACTGATAACTAAAATTTTACGTATTGTTTATTTGTGTTTTATTAAAAAATAACAAAAGAACATTATAGAATTCGTTTCTTTCGTGTATAGTATCCAAATTATAGCCTAGACTCCTTTATTTTGTCTGTTAAATTGTTACATTTTAGTTTGTATCTAACCTTATCGGATAGATAGAAAACGAGATAAGCTTCAGGTTGTCTCAATCGTTTTCGTAAAAGATACTTGATTTGAGCAGAATAATCCAGCATCTTTATGGTCGCTCTGATAACATTAAACCATAAAGATGAATCCAAGAATATTATTTTTGCTCATTTGCACGATATTCCAACCGTTTTGGGGATTAGCTCAATTTAAAATTCCAGCGCTGGGACATACCATTTATGAAGGGGTATTTACTGGCAATGGCTTACTCGGAACAATGACTTACTTGGGCGGTAAGAATTCGATACGAGTTGATATTGGGCGTACCGATGTTTATGATCACCGTACGAATTCGGCCGATAAGTTATTTGATCAGGCGCGTCTGCCGTTAGGTCATTTTGAAATAGAATTTGAAGGACCGATTGTGCAGGCAAAAGGAGACATCTATCTAAAAGAGGCTTTTGCCGAAGCGAAAGTCAGCACAGGCATGGGGATGATGAGAATTCGGACGACCACCTTATCGAATGACAACATTATTCTGCTGGAGGTATTTAAAAAAGATCTTAACGGGAATTACCATCTCACATGGAAACCGGACGAGGCCATCAGCCCAAGGATGGGATTCAGTTATACGCAAAAACCAAAAAACTATCCGGCAAATCCAACAGGTAGTTTTGGTGAGGAAGGCGAAACAAAATATTTTAATCAGCCCCTTCTAGCTGGAGGAGGCTATGTGACGGTTTATTCGGGCAAATCCAGCAAAGACCTAGATACTTATTTAATCACGGTAGATTATAGCCAGCAAGGAACCGCTTATGTCAAAAGGGCGATTGATTATGTTCAGAACTTTAATAAGCAAAAATTAACACAAGGATTGGCATCCCATCGAAAATGGTGGACGAGCTATTTTGAAGCATCGACGCTGGAATTGCCCGATACGGTCTACCAACGGTTTTATGATATGCAGCTGTATAAATTGGCCAGTGCAACAAGATCAGATAAACCTGCTATGGATTTACAGGGGCCTTGGACCAGTCCAACTCCTTGGCCAGCGTATTGGCTTAACCTTAATATGCAACTCGCTTATTCACCAGTATTCAAAGCGAACCAGCTTGGTATAGCAAATTCTTTAATCCAGATGATTGATCGGAATAAAGATAAGCTCAGGCAAAATGTTCCAGAAGCCTATCGTTACAATAGTTTGGCCGTAGGCCGCTCCTCAGGGCCAACGTTGTGGAGTCCTGTTCTTCTAGCAAAAGATGTATCACTTGAAGAGGCTTCTGATGGTGAAAGAGAACTGGGAAATCTAGTCTGGCTGTTGCACAGTTATTATCAATATTACAGAGCAACCCTATCGCAGGATGTCTATAATCGCCTATTTCCACTTCTGAAGGAAGCAATAAATTATCATTTACATTTGTTGGAAAAGGATCAAAAGGGGAAATATCATATTGGCGTGAAAACCTATTCACCGGAATATCCTAAAGGTTACGCTTATGATACAAATTATGATCTCTCTATTCTCAGATGGGGGCTTAAAACACTTCTTGAGCTGGACCAGGAGCGAGGAAGCAAGGATCAACTTAATGCTGTTTGGAAAGACGTATTGTCCAACTTGATCGATTATCCGCAGGATATGGATGGTTTTATGATCGCTAAAGACCTGCCTTATGGAGAATCACATCGTCATTATTCACATCTAATGATGATTTATCCTTTTTACGATATAAACTGGGATCAAGAAGGAAATCAAGGTCTTATAGAACGTTCAATTGCGCATTGGCAGAGCAAAAAACAATGGTTGCAGGGGTATTCGTTTACGGGAGCTGCCTCTATGTATGCCATGATGGGGAGAGGAGATTCGGCTTTGGCTTCGCTGGATGTTTTATTACAGAAATATATTAAAGCCAATACGCTATATGCTGAAAGTGGTCCGGTAATAGAAACCCCGCTCGCAGCGATGGCGAGTATTCAGGAATTGTGCATGCAGTATTGGAATGGCGTCTTACGTGTATTTCCGGCTATTCCCCATAAATGGAAGGATGTTTCCTTTACCAATTTTCTGGCAGATGGTGGAAATCTCGTATCGGCACAGCGTAAAAATGGAAAGACGAACAGCATCCAGATCAAAAGTCAATATGGCGGTCGCATACGCTTAAAATCTGGTATCAGAGCACCAGAGATAAAGATACAGGGAAAAGGCACCTTCGATATCAGGAAAGATGGGATGATCGATCTGAAACTCGACAAAGGGACAACAGCCTTCATTAATGCACATTGATAAAGCGAGAGTAAAGAAAGTGGGACGGACAATTAAAATGTAGAAAAGAGCTAAATATTTAGGTATAAGATTAAAGTGCTAAGGCGCTTACCAACTAAAAAATAAAAGAATATAAATAATGAAATTAAAACAACTTTCTGTGTTATTATTGGCCGTTTTGGGCACTTCACCGCTCGTTCAGGCCCAAAAAGCAAAACCGAATCTATCCAAAGAGTTTATCCAGCAGCAGCTCGATGCTGCAGCGAAGCAAATAAAAGTACTGGCGAATGAAACTCCAGCAGAAAAGTTTCCAAAAACCTTCGAAAGTGGTAAAGAAATGTTTTCTTCGTCGAGCTGGTGGTGTTCGGGCTTCTATCCCGGGACATTACTATATCTTTATGAAGGAACTAAAGATAAAGGGTTGTTAAAGGAAGCAACCGAGAAATTGACGTATCTGGAAAAGGAAAAGAACAACAAGGGCACGCATGATTTAGGTTTTATGCTGTTCTGTAGCTTTGGGAATGCACTTCGTTTGACTGGCGATACGCAAAAGTACGAACCTATACTCACCACTGGAGCCAATTCTTTAGCGTCTCGCTATAGTCCTAACACGAAAACGATCCGCTCTTGGGATCATGGATCATGGCAGTATCCCGTTATAATCGATAACATGATGAATCTGGAATTTTTGACACAGGTGTCTAAAATGACTGGTGATAAAAAATTCTATGATATTGCGGTATCACATGCCGAAACAACCTTGAAAAACCACTTCAGAAAAGATTATAGCTCTTACCATGTGATCGATTATGATAAGAACACAGGTAAGGCCATTGGAAAAAAAACACATCAAGGTGCATTTGATGAATCAGCATGGTCAAGAGGACAGGGATGGGCGCTATATGGTTATACGATGATGTATCGTGAAACAAAGAAGAAAGAATTTTTGAAGCAGGCTCAACAAATCGCAAAGTATATTTTAAGCAATCCAAATCTGCCCGCTGATTTGGTTCCTTATTGGGATTTTGATAAAGATAAAATTGCGAAGTCAGATAAAATGTATCCGAATAAGGATCTCAGGGATGTATCTGCGGCAGCGTTATATGCGTCGGCTTTATTGGAGCTCTCTCAATATACAAAAGGGGCTGAGTCTGTGAATTATTTTGACAAGGCGGAAACTATTCTTAAAAATCTGTCGAAGGCGCCTTATCTTGCCCCTTATGGTCAAAATGGAGGCTACATCTTACAACATAGTGTTGGAGCGCTACCATTGAATTCAGAAATCGATGTACCATTAACTTATGCAGATTATTACTATGTGGAGGCCTTGGTTCGTTATCAACGATTATTGTCGGGAGAGCCGATGATAAAGGAGATTGCGCAATAAAACGATCAAAATAATAATACCTATTCTAGGGGAATTGACTTGTTTAAATGACCAGAGTATCGGTAAAAAAGAAGAGAAAAAACAGAGATGACCATGGTCATCTCTGTTTTTTTATTGGACAATGATGTAAACTGCTTGATATAAAAAAAGTTATGCATAACTCAGTTTAGCTGTTCTGGTTAGATGACCGCGTTTTCCTCCGACGGATTGTGTCCAAACTGTTTTTTAAATTCCTTACTAAAGTATTTCCTATCGGAAAATCCCACGGCGTAGGCTACCTCACTGATGTTCATGGCCGAAGTCAGTAATTCTTTCGCTTTGTTCAGCCGGTACGTTTTTACATAATTATTGAGTGATAAATTAGATATGGCTTTGAGCTTACGATAGAGGATTGGCGCGCTCATTCCCATTGTTCGGGAAATAAAATTGACATCAAAACCGTCCGATTGAAGATTTTCTTCGATCAATTGATTTAAGGATGAAATAAATTGTGCATCAAGTTCATTGTCGAAAGCTGTTGTCTTGACCTGAAACTCCTTACTTCTCTTCTGACTGATAGCTAGGAGATTTTGAGCAGAGAGAAAGAGCTGTTTATTATCGAAAGGTTTCGTCAAATAGATGTTTGCGCCGTTTTCCAAAGCTAAAGTTTGAGTGTTGCTATCGGTTACTGCGGTCAACAAGATGAATGGTATATGGCTTGTCGTCATATTTGTTTTAATGGCTTGGCAAAGTTGAGCGCCATCCATATAAGGCATCATCAGGTCCGAAATAATGAGATCAGGAATATACTCCAGTGCTTTAGAAAGCGCTTCTTCTCCATTAGTAGCCGTAATGATGGTGTAGCTGCCCTCAAATAGACTGACAACTGTTGCTAATAACTCTCTATTGTCTTCTACAATCAGAATTGTTTGCTGCAAAGAAATGTCTAGTGTGCCTAAGTTCGTTATATTTGTTTCTTCTGTCTCTTTTGTTAATATTTCTATTGGTGGAGCTCCTGTTTTTTGGCTTTTTTGCTTAGGAAGACTAACTGCAAATACGGTCCATTCTTGCTTGTCATCTTTTATCGTAAAGCAGCGGATATCTCCTTCGTGCTGCTGAACAATTTGTTTGGTGAGTGCCAGTCCAATGCCCGTGCCGATCACATCATTAGCTTGTTCTTCACGATAATATTCCTCAAAAATTTTGAATTGGTTGTCGGTAGCAATACCAATTCCATTGTCAGCGATGCTTACAACTATTGCTTGATCATTTTCGACGAGATCCAAATAAACGGTACCATATTCTGGTGTATATTTGATTGCATTCGACAGTAGGTTAAACATAACTTTATCAAATTGTACGGTATCTATAGATTGTAGCCCTACCGCATCCAGCTGTCGTATATAATAATTGAGGTGTTTTGCTTTGGCAAGATCATTTAATAGGTAGAAGGTATCTTCTATATATTCTCTGAAAGAGACGTCCGTTTTTTTCAAGACAAAGTGTTTGTCATCGAATTTTTTAAAATCGAGTAACTCGTTTATGACACCCAAAAGCTTGCTGGCATTCTTTTTTATTCGTTTTAGTTTGTTCTGGGTAGAAATAAGATTGGCCGTTTCAGAAATGATTTCATCCAATGGGGAGGTAATCAAGGTCAGCGGTGTACGGATCTCGTGGGATATCTGTGTGAAAAATTTTATTTTCTTTTCCTGTTCCCGTTCTGAGTTGATCAACATTTCCCGTTCGACAACAAATTTGATGACCAGATGCACACCTAAAGTAAATAATCCTGCATACAGCAGGTAAGCCCACCAGGTCCTCCAAAAAGGAGGTTTTATATCCATATAAATTCGTAACGGCGTGCTGCTCCATATTCCATCGTTGTTACTGGCAAATATGGTTAAAGTATGCATACCTGTGGGGATATTGGTATATCTTATTGAAGGAGTACTTGTTTCAATCCAGTCTTTGTCAAAACCTTCGAGTTTGTATCGGTATCTGTTTTTTTGTGGTTTGATGAAATTAGAACCTGAAAAATTGATGGTAACAAAGTTTTCATCATGTCGGAGTTTCAGCTGGTAGCTGTTTGGATCTGTGGTTTTTTGGATACGGCCATAGTTTAATGGTGTCTCTTCGAGAAAGATATTTCGGAAAAGGACATTAGGGATGTTCTGGTTGAAGGTTATTTTCCTGGTGTCTACAGAAACGACACCGTTAAGTGTTGTAACGAATAGTGTCCCTGTTTTGCTCGAAAAGACTTTAGCTCCAAGCAGATTTTTGACCGGTAAACCGTCATATTGGTTTAGGAGGTAGCTATGTTTTGTTTTAGGATCATAACATATGAGTCCATTTTTACTGGTACACCATACTTGATTGTTTACAAAGATCGGCCAGCCTAAAGAATTATTGGGAAAACGTGATACTTTGGTTAACCTATCATGCTGATCAAGATGATATAACTCTTCTTTCGATGTCAGCCAGACGTCACCATTTGGATGCACATAAAATCCACCCAATACTAATGTATCGAGCTGCTTTATTGGCCTTATGGTTGATTCATTGTTTTTTTTACGATAAAGTGCCCCCCCTCTCAGAAAATAGATCTGCTGCTTATTATCGGCTTGTATATCGTCAATTGTAGCAGTTTTCAACGCTGCATTGTGTTGAGCCGTTTTTCCTGGCTCCACGATATAGAGCCCTTTGTTGGTTCCGAGGTAAATACGGTGTATTGGATCCACGTAAATGCTGTAGATGTTATTTTTGAGATTTAGGAGATCTTTTTCGAGATAAAAATGCTGTGTATTGCCCGATTGAGCATCAATAATGGAATAGCCGCCGCCATACTGTGCTGCGTAAACTTTGTTGTCTCTGACATATAAGTCCTTGATCAGGTTTGACTGAGTTAATTTTGATAATGGGGAAGTTGCTCCCGTTCTTTTGTCAATTCTATTGATTCCTTCTTCTTCTGTTCCTACCCAAAAGGCATTTTCTGATTCAGCGAAACTACCGGTGATATCGCTATTCAGACGAAGTCCAGAAAGCGAGCGCGTCGAATAATGCTGTATTGGTATGAGGTCAGGGTAGATCGCGTTTATTCCTCCGAAATAGGTTCCTATCCAAGTGATTTGTTGTCGATCAATAAAGATATCATAGATCGAATTTTGACTCAGCGAGTTTTTAATGGAAGTATTGTGCTTATAGTTTAAAAAATGAGATGATCCATTAAAGATCGAGAGTCCCTTTAACGTGCCAATCAGGAGTTCATCATTTTTGGTAGGGACAATTTTTCGAATGTTATTGCTCAGCAGATTGCTATTTGTTTCGTTTAAATTATTCCATCTTTTATCCGTGAGGTTATATTGAAATATCCCGTGTAATTTTGTTCCAACCCATAGGATGTTTTTATGAAGATACAGGGTACTGAAAATACGTTCTTCTACTGGTAGCGGAGGGAACATCAGATTCTGGGTATTGAAGATCTGATTATTCTGCAATGAAAACGACTCTATGCCCTTGTAGCTCGCTATTATATATGTACTAGGGCTAGTTTGAATGATGGACTGTACGCGTGGACGGTCAAGGATTTTTTTGAGATTGTAGGTGCCAGCTGTCGGGATTGCCTGGTAGAGCCCCTTATCTGTGCATAGGAATATCTGGTCTGAAAAAAATTGAATGTCGGTTACAACAATTTTTTCTTTAAATGGAGTTCCCTGTTTAAATACAGCTTTGCGTTTATCTATATCGAAGATAAATAATTGAGTTGCCGTAGCAATGAAAAGATGATTCTTGGCATTAATGCCAATCTTATTAATATAATCTACTTTTTTAAAGACGGTATCCTGTACTAAAATATTGGTGATGGCCTGGGAGTCGTATACAAATAAGTTGGCACCACCGCCAAACCAAAGCTTGCCTTGTTTGTCTTGTGCGATGGTCAATACTGCCTGTTTATCCAATACATTATCCTGGCTCAGTGTCTCAAACTTCAGGGACTGGGCTTGACAGAGGGAAATGATGGATATCAACAGTAGAAATTGTCGCAATAAAATAGGTAGTATGCTCATGGCTATTGGGTATTTGGATCAAATTTAAGATTTTACCCCCAAATATTTATGAATTTTACCCCCCTTAATTTACTGATAGGTTCATCTTTGAGTCATTAAACAACCAATTTTTATTATAAAACTAATTTCCTAAAGTATGGCAAAGTTTTACAAAGTTGGACTGTCTGCTATGATGATGTTTACTGTTGGTGCGACTATGGCGCAACAGAAAATTTCGATTTCGGGGCGGATTACAGACAGTCAAGGAGCACCTTTAGCGGGTGTAACGATTCGAGAAAAGGGTGGAAGTGCCTCTACTTCTACAAACGCTACCGGTACCTATTCACTGTCAGTGAGCTCTACTGCAACAATTGTCGTTTCCTATATCGGTTATCAAAACCAGGAAGTTGCTATTAATGGGCGCAATGTTGTCAATGTTGCTATGGATGGTACAAGTGCTACCATCGATGAAGTTGTAGTCGTTGGGTATGGACAACAGAAAAAGGCTAAATTGTTAGGTTCGGTTGCTACGATCGATGGAAAGAAACTGGAGAGTAGGGCTGTGACGAATGTATCTTCTGCCTTGTCGGGGTTGGCCGCCGGTGTTCAGGTGAAAGTCGGTAATGGTAAGCCTGGTAGTGATGGAGCAACTATTCGTGTACGTGGTACAGGTACCATGAACAATAACGATGCTTTGGTGATTATTGACGGTATTCAGGGGGTAATGGATGCGGTAAATCCGGAAGATATTGAAACAATATCAGTATTAAAAGATGCGTCTTCGGCAGCGATTTATGGTGCACGTGCTGCTAATGGAGTTATTGTCATTACAACAAAGAAAGGAAAAGGCGGACAAGCACCTCAAATAAAATATTCAGGTTTGTTTTCGAGAACAACACCAAGCGCGAAGCCTGAATTTGTAAGCGATTATTTGAGGCATATGAGCTTGTTTCAAGAAGCCGCAGAAAATATAGGCGAGAAAGGTCCATATACGCAAAGTGCTATTGATACCTGGACGGCGGCAAACGCTGATCCAAATGGATTGACTGCTCAGGGCATACCAAATTATGTCGCATATCCCAATACCAACTGGGGAGATTGGATTTATGAGAACGCCTGGTTAAAAAGTCATAACGTCAGTGTTTTGGGGGGTAGTGAAAATATCCGCTACAACCTATCGGGAAGAATACAAGACAATCCTGGTATTATGCACAACACAGGGATGAAGCGCTACGAAGGGCGGGTGAATCTGGAGACAGATGTTACCAACTTCCTGACCGTCGGTACACAGACATTTGTTGTTAAAGAAGAACGTTCTATGGCTTCAGATGCCAATTTGTATAATTTCTTGCGGCAAACGACACCGGGTATTTACCCCATGTATGATGGTAAGTTTGGAAGCGCTGTGCTCAGCTCCGGAGAATCATCTCAGCTGAATAATTTAATGACCTACCTTTACGATAATAAAGGAAGTAACGAACGTACAAGACTCAACGCGACCTTATTTGCAAATGTTAAACTTTGGAAGGGTTTGACATTTGAAACGAAATTTAACTACCAGAGTCGATTTGATGAAGTGAAAACCTGGTCTGATCCGTCACCGCGATATGACTTTTCAACCATGACGATTACATCGACGCCTGTTAATCTTGCGAACTCGACGACTGGACAGTCTTATAATAAAATTTACAGAAAATCTTTTGATAACGTATTGCGTTATAACACGACAATTGGTAAACATACGATTGGCGCATTAGTTGGTCATAATGAATTTTATTACAACGATTCCGGATTTAGTGCTTCTACAAAAGGATTGATTGATGCAACCATTACCAATATCGGTACAGGAACCGAGATGAACAGCATCTCCGGCGGGGAATCTGATAACTCCATGCGTTCTTTTTTCGGTCGCTTTAGTTACGATTATGATGGAAAATATTTAGCCGAATTTAGTTTACGCCGAGATGGTTCTTCAAAATTTGGCCTTGGTAAGAAATATGGTACTTTCCCTTCTGTTTCGTTAGGATATATATTGTCTAAGGAATCATTTATGAAGGCGGTAGATCCTTATGTGCAAGATATTAAAATTCGTGGATCGTGGGGTAAATTAGGTAATGATGGCGGGGATGATCTCAACGTATATGGATGGCATGGTGTGTATGGTCAAGTAGGATATTCTTTCAACGGAGCGCAGGCTAATGGTCTTAGATTGTCACGTTTTGGCAATAACTTGTTGCAGTGGGAAGATTCTGAAAATAAAGAACTTGGATTGGAATTTGCGACATTAAACCGTCGTGCGTCCGTGGAACTAAGTTTATACGATCGTAAAACTTCAAATATTATCCGTACAGCACAAATGCCAATTACTGCGGGTACCGCTAGTGCACCTTTTTATAACCAAGCCGCTATGCGCAATAAAGGAATTGAGCTTAATCTAAACTGGCGGGATAAGATTGGGGATTTCAGTTATAACATTGGTGGTAATTTCTCGTATAATAAAAATAAAGTTACGGAATACGAAGGTAAGTTGGTTCAAGGTATGGTTGATGACGGAACGGGGAAATTGGTGTGGAATACTAACTTAGGTGATGTATCTACAGGTGGTGTCAATCGGAGACTTGAGGGATATCAGCTGGATGAATTCTATTTACGTCAAGTATATAGAGGAAATGGTAGTTATTTTAATTCCGACGGATCAGTCAATGTTAACGGTGGACCAACCACAGGGATGATCCGTACGGATCAGGATTACGAATGGGCAAAAGCAATGAAAGCTGCTGGATATTCTTTTGTAACCTCATCCCAAGCCATTGCGGATAGCTATGGTGCGAATGCACGGATGTATTATGGAGACTTGATCTATGCCGATCGGAACGGAGATGGTATTTATGGAAATAATGCCGATCAGTACTTTACCGGTACGTCGACAAGTCCTAAATATATTTATGGATTCAATCTGGGGTTCTCTTATAAAGGTCTGGATATGTCTATGATTTGGGCAGGAGAGTCTGGAGGACAGTATTATTGGACAGATATTGGTTATAATAACAATGTGTTGATTCTCGGTAACCAGGTAACCACTCGTATTGCGGATGACCACTATTTCTATAACCCCGCGGCACCAAACGATCCACGTACCAATCAAAAGGGATATTTCCCTAGATTGAAATATGGCACTTCTGCAGAAAATATCAATAATCAGGCAAGCGATTATTGGTTATATAATGCAAATTTTTTAAAGCTTAGGAATTTGCAAATAGGTTATACGTTTGATAAGAAACTAACTGAAAAAGTTAAAGTACGTAGTTTAAGGGTATTTTTCTCCGGAGAGAACTTATTGATGTTTACTGATTTTCCAGGGTTGGATCCAGAAGTTGGTGCAGGAGCAGAATATCCAACAATGAAACAGTTTGCTTTTGGTTTGAATATTGGATTCTAAAAAGAGAAAGATCATGAAAAATAATATAAAAAAATATAATTTGTGGAGTAAAAAAATATTGCTTGGCGTGACTCTCGGTTCAGCAACATTGTTTTCTGCTTGTCAGAAAGATTTATTGGATACTGTACCTAAAACACAGGTATTGACCAATAATATGTGGTTAACTGAAAATCTTACGGACCAAGGTGTAAATGGTGTATATCAAGGTTTGCGCCTTGGTCAGATGCTTTATGTGTATGATTCCTATGTTACTCTCCAAGGTCGGGATAATTCAACCCTGATGAATGCGACTGCCACAAGTTCATCCGGGATTTTTTCAACAGAATGGCAAAATTTATATGAAGGCGTTCACCGGAGTAATAATGCGATCTATGGGATAACCAATGTGTCACCTGTGGGAACAGAAAAGAAAGCAAGATTACTTGCAGAGGTGAAATTTTTACGAGCTTTCTATTATTATCGTTTAAATCAGCTGTATAAAGGAGTACCTATTTATACTGAACCAATCGAATGGGATAAAGTCGATAAACCAAGAAGTACAGAACAGGAAGTTTGGGCTTTGGTTATTAAAGATCTTACGGATTGTATTAATGAGCCGTTATTGCCAAATCGTTATGATAAGGGAAAGGCCGAGTTTGGCCGAGTGACTAAATCTGCAGCGTATGCACTTCGTGGTAAAGTGTATATGTATACGCAAGAATGGGCAAAAGCCATTGCTGACTTTGAGCAGGTCAAAAATTTGGGACATACATTATTTAATAATTATGCAGATCTTTTTAAAGGCAGCAACGAGCAGAGTCCCGAAATTATATTTAGTATCCAAAATATGGCTTTGGCAGGATACGGCTCCGATTACCAATTTCGATTCGGATCACGATCAGCTTTTGGATCCAACTGGAATACCTATTTGGTACATCCCGATGCAGTAGACCGCTATCAGCGTAAAGATGGATCTAAGTTTAATTGGGACGATTACTTGCCTGGTTATAGTCAGATGACACCGGGCCAAAGGGAGGTGTTTTTCTTGCGGAATAATTTGACGACCGCTGAAATATCGAACATTGAAAAACGGACTACAAATAAGCTTGATATGTCTTTGTATTTGCCTACAGGTAATGAAGAACGCCTTAAAAAAGCCTATGAAGATAGAGATCCGAGATTGGTAAGTAACGTGATTTTACCTTATTCTACTTTTGTTGGAGCAAATGGTGCGACAGACCAAACCTTCACCTCAAGATGGCCATACAGACAAGAATTTGGTGGTGTGTTTGACTTGCGTACTGATATTGTCCCTAATTTTTACTATTACCCACGTAAGTTTGTCTATGAGGGAGCTAACCCCGGCATTCCCAATAGAGAGGCAGGTGCTTATGATTATATTGTGATGCGATATGCAGATATCCTTCTATTATGGGCAGAAGCATTAAATGAGTCGAAAAAACCTGGCGAAGCTGTGTTAAAAGTAAATGAGGTAAGAAAGCGTGCTGGAGTTGGAGATTTATCCTTAGGAATAGGTGAACAGGATCTTAGAAAAGAAATTCGTGAAGAACGCCGCCGTGAATTGATGTGTGAAGGTGTTATCTATTTTGATGAGTTGCGTTGGAAAACATTGAAAGAAACATCTTTTTACACAGGAAACGGTATTAAGCAAGCATGGGGAGGAATCATTTCACCTTATGATTGGAGGGGTGATCAGCTTTATACATGGCCAATTCCACAAGTGGAACGGGAACGAAATACATCATTGACACAAAACAGTGGCTGGGATGATTAAGAAATAGGGAAAGATTTTTCTACCTTTTGTAAAGAAGTTGTTATCAATCGCTCATGCAATCGTTTGCTAGAGCGATTGATTTCTTTTTACTTGCTTTTTTAACGTAAAATAAAGATTTTTAATGTTTTGTGTTGCATTATCAAGCTCACATTAATTTATAAACCATTATCGATGAAGAGAAGATTCCTATTAAAATTGTTAGGCGGAGCTGGAGTTGGCGTATTAACTGCGTCCTTACCAATGGAAACAAAGGCCAGCAATTTAGACGATAAAAGAAATTTTACCGAAAATGACCGGGCTTATTGGGTATCTATCTTACATAAGATGGCAGCCCCTATATTAAGTAATATCAGCAAACAGCAATGGCGTAAGAATATGCCGATGGAGGTAAGCCCGACTTTTGATAACAGGGATCCTGGAGTTGGATACCTGGAGGCCTTTGGACGTTTGTTGGCTGGAATGGCACCTTGGCTGGCATTACCGGATGATGCAACTGAGGAGGGTAAATTACGTAAGCAATTACGGGATCAGGCGCTACTTGGTATAAAGTATGGTGTAGATCCCAAATCTCCCGATTATTTTACTTGGCGAGGACCTTCATCTCAAACCCTTGTGGATGCAGCACATCTTGCACTGGCTTTTCTGAGAGCCCCAAAAGCTTTATGGGAACCATTGGACCCAATTACAAAGAAAAGAGTTGTCGAAGAGTTTAAGCTGCTACGGAAGATCAAGCCAAATGAAAGTAATTGGCTGCTGTTTGCGGCAATGACAGAAACATTTCTTTACAGCATAGGAGAAGAATGTGCACGGGAAAAGATCGATTATGCTGTCAATAAATTTGATCAGGAATGGTATGTGGGAGATGGCTGGTATAGCGATGGTGCCCATTTTAGTTTTGACCACTACAATGGTTATGTGATCCATTGTATGCAGGTTGAGTCACTGCGTCATAATATTTCAGCAGGAGGAAAATACAAAGAAATGTATGAGCGGGCATACAAAAGAATGCAGCGTTATGCGCATCATCTGGAACGCATGATCTCTCCGGAAGGTCATTATGTCGTTGTTGGACGTTCATCAACTTATAAGAATGCTGCGTTCCAGCCCTTAGCAACGGTTGCTTTAGAAAATAAGCTGCCCGAAGATATTTCGAAAGGGCAGGTCAGGGCTGCATTGACCACGATACTCCGACATATTTATATTGACAAAACCTTTGCACCGTCAGGATGGCTGCGTATGGGAGTGGTAGGTGACAAACAATCCAATCTCGCAGATTATTATACAAACGCGGGTTCCATGTATGTGGCTTCCCTGTCATTTTTGCCATTAGGATTGCCGGCAGATGATGAGTTCTGGGCCTGTGCTCCGCAGCCATGGACCTCCCAAAAATGCTGGAATGCCGAGCAGTTTCCTAAAGACTATTATGTAAGTTATTAAACGAAAAAAGAATAAAAAAGCAAAAGATTAAGAACTGGATAAAATGAAGATACAACACTATATTACAGGAGCTTTAATAATAGGGCTGGGAATGCAGGGAATGTCCTGTTCCAGTCAGCGAAACCTAGGGGCAGTGAAATTGGAGCTTGATAAAGAATTTGTCCGTACCAATTTGGAGGATGCGCGCAAACAAATCGCCTACCTTGCTGCATCGATCAGTGAATCGGACATGCCTACGACTTATAAAGATGGTAAATATGTAAATTGGGGTTCAAGCTGGTGGTGCTCTGGGTTTTATCCCGGTACAGTACTTTATCTATATGAGTATACTAAGGATGAAAAACTTTTGACCGAAGCCAAAAGTAAATTGAAGCAACTGGAGAAAGAAAAAAATAACAAGGGAACGCATGATTTGGGCTTCATGCTGTATTGTAGTTTTGGGAATGTCTTGCGCTTGACAGGTGATTCGGCGTCCTATAAAGAAATTTTAAGTACTGGAGCAGCATCTTTGGCAACACGTTTCCATGAAGCGCCGAAAACGATTCGTTCATGGGACGGTGGCAAAAACTGGGATGGCCAAGCTTGGACCTACCCGGTGATCATCGATAATATGATGAACCTGGAGTTTTTGACGGAAGTTTCCAAGATGACAGGTGATAAGCGTTATCGCGATATTGCAGTGCAGCATGCCAATACAACGATGGTCAACCACTATCGAAAAGATTATAGTTCCTACCATGTCGTGGATTACAATCCGAAAGATGGAAGCATTATTTCGAGAAAGACTGCACAGGGTGCTTTTGACGAGTCTGCATGGGCTAGGGGACAGTCTTGGGGGCTTTATGGTTATACGATGATGTACCGCGAGACCGGTGACAAGAAATATTTGGAGCAAGCTAGGCATATTGCACAGTTTTATCTGAATCATCCTAATCTTCCAAAAGATCTGATACCTTATTGGGATATGGATCAAAACAAACTTACTCCAGAGAGTAAATATTATAGCCAGAAAGATCTTCGTGATGTATCGACCGCTTCTGTAACTGCTTCGGCTTTATTGGAATTGGCACAATACACAACGGGTACTGAAAGTCAGCTCTACATCTCAAAGGCTGAGCAGATGTTGCGGTCATTGTCTTCTAAACCTTATAAAGCAGATTATAAGGAAGCTGGAGGGTATATTTTAAAACATAGCGTGGGTTCTATACCACACAAAACAGAAGTTGATGTGCCTTTAACCTATGCGGATTACTATTATGTAGAGGCATTGGTACGGTATGACCGATTACTCCGTGGAGAGAAGGTAATCAAGCCATAACCAGAGGATTCTTGAGTTTTCAACAAAGTTGTTAACATTGTGTGGAAAAAAGTGAAGTGCAGACGTGCTTCACTTTTTTTTGTTTATTAGGCTTGCCCGTACCTACACCTCTTTCGCTCAAAACGAGGTTAATCATTTTGCATTGTGATCGTATTTCCTATTAAAAATAATCTTCTTCGCTTAGTATGCAAATAAATAACTATTTGATACCGACTCCTATAGTAACAGGGTAATTATAGGGGGATAACTAGGGGATAGCAGGGGGTTAACAGGGGTAATACCCCTGTTAACCCCCTGCTAATACTTTGTAAAACTAGTGTTACTCCTCTTTTAATAGGGGATTTGATAGTAACTTGGTAATAAGTTATATATCATTAATTATAAACAGAAGGAGAGAAACTTTATGGCAATTTTACAAAATGGTCCGAACGGCCCCATTGTTGGGAAATTTGGTTCGGTGAGTGCTTATCTATTGAATGGCCAGAATATCATACGTGGCGGCAAAAGAAAACGAACATCTCCGCCCAGTGAGGCCGAACTTTTAAATAGAGAAAAACAGAAAGTTGCAGGTAAGTTTGCTGCATGGAATAAAAGAATTCTTGAGTTTGGTTATCAATATCTAGCGAAAAAAGGAAGTCGTGTAGGTGCTTTCCAATTGGCACAGCGCCACATCTTTAAAGAGACACTTGAATTAGATGAAGAGAATAAGCCTTTTGTTAACCCTGAAAAGCTATTGCTGTTTTCAGGTCCGCTTACCCCATTAGCCAACTGTCAAGTAAGCTTGGATGGCGATCGGATTGATCTTAGCTGGACTGTAGATGATCAATATAAAAGCAGTATATATAAAATCAATCTGGGACTCATAGGCTTCGATACCGAGTCGCATTTGAGAACCTCCATTGCAAAAGTAAATCAGGGCTCCTGCTCATTACAATTTGAGGAGGTAAGCAGAAAAACAGGTGATCTCCATGTTTATGTCAGCATATGGGATACCCTCGAAGGCGACTTTTCCAATTCCATTTATTGTGGGGTTATATAGGGGTAAAAGAGGGGGAATGATGGGGTTTGGTCTTTGAGTTCTTGCCTGCCGAGAGCAAAAAAATGATTCGGAGCACGATCAGATCTCTTTGCTTCAAATCCGATGTGCGCTGGATTCGTATTTGATTTGGGCTTTTTGTACCTTTAGTCCCATGACGGATATCCAGAAAAGATTTGATCGTATACTCGCTATTTATATGCATTTACAGGCCAAACCTGTTGTGACAGCGGCGGCATTGGCGGAACGCTATGAAGTGAGCCAACGTACGATTTACCGTGATATCCGTTCTTTGATGCAGGCCGGAATACCAATTTATGGCGAAGCTGGAAGTGGATATTCTTTAGTGGAAGGCTATAAGATGCCGCCTCTGCAATTTACCAGGGAAGAGGCGTTGAGTTTTGTTGCAGCAGAGAAATTGGTCGAGAAATATACGGATCGGAACCTAGCCCATCATTTTGCCACCGCACTGCTGAAAATGAAAGCCATATTAAGGGGGAATGAAAAGGAGCAAGTTGCACTGGTTGGAGACAACTTTCTCGTTCGGGGCGGACGCCATCAGTTCAATGAAAAGTTGACCCATGGTACCGATATTCTGATTGAAAGCATCGCTGCCAAAAAATGTGTTGAAATCTATTATTCCAAACCATCCGATAAAACGCCGGAAAGACGCGAGATCGAAGCCGTTGGTATTTTTGTGGAAAGTAAGTTTTGGTATATTCTTGCTTTTTGTAAGCTAAGGAATGATTATAGGCAATTCCGTCTGGACAGAATAAATAACATCAGAATACTTGCGGATGATTTTGCAAAAGAGCACCCCGAACTTTCCTATTTTCTGAATAAGCGCCATGAAGTGCCTACAACGAAAGTTATTGTGCAGGTGGACAAGGATATGGCCCGCTATATGGAATGGGATCGTCACTATTTTGGCTTCCAGAAAGAAATCGTCAAAGATAACTATGTGGAGATGCATTTTGAAAGTATCAATATGGAGAATGGATTTGCGCGTTGGTATCTGATGTTTGCTGATAAAGGGAAAATCATCGAGCCGGAGTCGTTGAAGGAAACCGTAAAACGATTGCTCTCGTCAGCCTTGGGGGAGCTTCAATCTGATGGGGGACAGAAAGGGTTTGTTGGTGTGGATGGGGAGCAAGGATACTTGTCAGGCTCTTCCTGTTGAACCTAAACAAGTATCTTGTCGTCTAGTGGCCGAAATTAAGCTCTTTCCCAAAAAAATGGTGGCTGGATGCCGAGCAATCTTAAATAGACGAATCCCTGGCCACGATGATGGATCTCATTATCGATAAAATACAGAATACTGTGAATGACCGGTGATTTGTATTGTCCAAACAGGTTGAATTCTTCGGAAAAGCGTTCTTCCGAAATCTTATGGAATAGTTCGCTAATCTGTGGGGTAGCGTCGTCCCAAGCCTGTAGCAATTGCGCTTTGGTTGAATAGCTAAAATTTTCGTTCAGTTCACCACTTTTATTATTTACAATCTCCTGGAGTCCCGGAACAGCAATACCTAATAGTTCCTTAATCATGTCTGCAAAAGTTCGCATGCCCTCTACTTTATAATTGAATAATTCTTCTTCAGGAAATTTTTCAATGGTTTGTCTTGTCAAGGTTCTGTGGCCTAACCAATGCGCAAGTAATTCTTTCTTGGAAATGATTTCTGTTTTCATGATGATCGTATTAAAAGTTTTTTATTAAGATTTACGTCGCCTTTTGCGTTGTATAATGATTCAAAATTAGGAAGGCTTATGACAGCTGTATGGCAGTAGAAATATACAGCGGTAATTTTATTTTTTTGAAATGATCTAATTGGAGAGAAGAGCTAGAGATGCGTTATTCGGAAAATTAGAATTGGATGATGGAGCGAAGTAGAAAATAAAAAAAATAATTCACTAATTATTTGACAGTTATAAAAATGTTTGTAACTTTGCAGTCCCTTAATGGGAAAAGTATGTCTTGAGCGAAGCCCTACTGCTTCGAAGGACTTTTAATTAATTAATTTACAACATGTCAGGTATTATTGGAAAAAAAGTAGGAATGACGAGCCTGTTTAACGCTGATGGGAAAAATATTCCTTGTACAGTGATTCAGGCCGGGCCGTGCGTGGTTACGCAGATACGTACGGAAGAAAAGGATGGCTACTCGGCAATTCAACTTGGTTTCGACGAAGCTAAGGAGAAAAACACGACAGCTCCTTTGAAAGGGCACTTTGCGAAAGCAAACACAACGCCTAAGCGTAAGTTGGTAGAGTTTAAAACTTTCCCAGATGCAAAAGAACTTGGTGACGTAGTTGACGTTACACTTTTCGAAGAAGGCGAATTCGTAGATGTAGTCGGAACTTCAAAAGGTAAAGGTTTCCAAGGGGTAATGAAACGTCATGGATTTGGTGGTGTAGGTGGTGCGACTCACGGTCAGCACAACAGATTACGTGCTCCAGGTTCATTAGGTGCTTCATCATGGCCTTCACGCGTATTCAAAGGTATGCGCATGGCTGGTCGTACAGGTGGTGACAGAGTTAAAGTTCAAAACTTACAGGTGTTGAAAGTTTACGCTGAGCAAAACCTTATCGTTGTTAGTGGTTCCATTCCAGGAGCTAAAGGTTCTTATGTAATCGTAGACAAATAGTAGAGATGGAAGTTAAAGTTTTAAATTTATCAGGTAAAGAAACAGGTGCCAAGGTGCAACTTCCTGAGTCGGTATTTGGGTTAGAGCCTAACGATCATGCGATCTATTTGGACGTGAAACAATACTTAGCGAACCAACGCCAAGGAACTCACAAATCTAAACAACGTAACGAAATCGCGGGTTCTACTCGTAAATTACACAAACAAAAAGGTACTGGTGGTGCTCGTGCGGGTTCTATCAAATCTCCATTGTTTAATGGTGGTGGTCGTGTATTCGGTCCTCAACCTCGTGACTACTCATTCAAATTGAATAAAAAATTGAAACAAGTAGCACGTAAATCAGCGTTGTCTTACAAAGCTCAAGATAACAATGTAGTTATTTTAGATGCAGTTCAATTTGATTCTTGCAAAACTAAAAACTACGTTGCTTTAGTAAACGCGTTGAACATTGCTGACGAGAAAACTTTATTGGTTTTACCAGCATATGATAAAAATGTTTATTTATCAAGCAGAAACTTGAAAAAAGCAAAAGTTATTGTTGCTTCAGATTTAAATACATATGATGTATTGAATGCAACAAAATTATTGTTGACAACAGATTCTGTTAAAACTTTGGAGGAAGCATTAGCTAAGTAATATGGAAATTATTAAAAAACCTATCTTGACTGAGAAAGCTTCTATGTTAACGGAAAAATTAAACCGTTATGCTTTCAAAGTAGATCACAGAGCAAACAAAATCCAGATTAAAGCAGCTGTTGAAGCGATGTTCGGTGTTACAGTTCTTGCTGTAAATACTGCTGTAGTAGCAGGTAAAGCGAAAAGCCGTTACACAAAAGCAGGTTTCGTATCTGGTAGAGCTCCTAAGTATAAAAAAGCTGTCATTACTATTAAAGATGGCGAAACTATTGACTTTTACAGTACTATATAAAGAAAATGGCAGTTAAAAGATTCAAACCGGTAACCCCTGGTACTCGTTTTAGAGTAGGCGCTGACTACTCTGATGTTACTACAAACGTTCCTGAAAAATCGTTAGTAGTAAAAATCAACAAGAAATCAGGTGGTCGTAATAACTCCGGTAAAATGACTATGCGTTATCTCGGTGGGGGACATAAAAAAGTATACCGATTAATTGATTTCAAACGCGATAAAAAAGATATCCCTGCAAAAGTAGCTACTATCGAGTACGATCCAAATCGTACTGCACGTATTGCATTGTTGCATTATGCTGATGGTGAAAAACGTTACATCCTTGCTCCAGCTGGTTTAGTAGTTGGTCAAACTGTAGTTGCAGGTGATAAAGTTGCCCCAGAAGTTGGTAATACATTACCATTAGCAAACATTCCATTGGGTTCTATCATCCACAACATTGAATTAAATCCTGGTCAAGGTGGTTCAATTGCTCGTTCGGCTGGTACTTATGCTCAATTGTCTGCTCGTGATGGTAAATATGCCATCATCAAATTGCCTTCGAGCGAAACACGTATGATCTTATTGACTTGTGTTGCTACAATTGGTTCGGTATCGAATCATGAAAGATCTAACCAAGTGTTAGGTAAAGCAGGTCGCAAACGTTGGTTAGGTCGTCGTCCAAGAGTTCGTGGTGTTGCGATGAACCCAGTAGATCACCCTATGGGTGGTGGTGAAGGCCGTACTTCGGGAGGTCACCCACGCTCACGTACAGGTGTATTAGCTAAAGGCTTCAAAACACGTTACAAGAAGAAAACATCGAATCGTTACATCATTGAGAGAAGGAAAAAATAATGGCTCGTTCAATTAAAAAAGGTCCTTATATCGATCACAACTTAGAGAGAAAAGTTCTTTCTATGAATGAAACTAACAAGAAGTCAGTTATCAAAACATGGTCTCGTAGATCAATGATTTCACCTGATTTTGTTGGCCATACCTTCGCAGTGCACAACGGGAATAAATTTATCCCTGTATATGTAACAGAAAATATGGTAGGTCACAAGCTTGGTGAATTCGCGCCTACGCGTACATTCAGAGGCCACGCAGAAAAGAAAAAATAATAGGTAATGGAAGCAACAAAAAAACTTAAAAAGTCTGTCTTAATTAGACAGCGCAAAGAGCAAGAGAAAGCTCAACAAGGTGGAGCTTCGGATGCCAAATTATTGAACTGCCCAACTTCGCCTCGTAAGATGCGTTTAGTGGTAGACTTAATTCGTGGTCAGCGTGTTGAAAATGCATTATACATTTTGAAACACTCTAGTAAAGAAGCTGCTGCTCGTGTAGAAAAATTATTATTATCTGCAATCAAAAACTGGGAAGCCAAAAACGAAGGTAAATCAGTGGAAGAAAGCGAACTAATTGTAAAAGAAGTATCAGTAGGTGGTGGCCGTCAATTGAAAAGATTACGCCCAGCTCCTCAAGGTCGCGGATACAGAGTTCGTAAACGTTCAAATCACGTTACTTTGATAGTTGATAGCAAATTAAACGTTGAACAAAACTAATTTATTGAGAAATGGGACAAAAAGCAAATCCAATAGGTAGCAGATTAGGAATCATCAAAGGTTGGGATTCTAACTGGTTCGGAGGTAAAAACTATTCCGATAAATTAGTTGAAGACGAAAAAATCAGAAAATATCTTTCTGTTCGTATTGCAAAAGGTGGTGTAGCTAAAGTTGTTATCGAAAGAACTTTAAAACGTATCACTGTTACAATTCACACTGCTCGTCCAGGTATCGTTATCGGAAAAGGTGGTCAAGAAGTTGACAAGATCAAAGAAGAGTTGAAAAAACTGACTAAAAAGGATGTTCAAATCAATATCTTCGAGATCAAACGCCCTGAGTTAGATGCTAAGTTAGTAGCTGAAGGTGTCGCTAAGCAATTAGAGGCGCGTATTTCATTCCGTCGTGCAATGAAAACTTCAATCGCTTCTACCATGCGTATGGGTGCAGAAGGTATCAAAATCATGTGTTCTGGTCGTTTAGGTGGTGCTGAAATGGCACGTACTGAACAATACAAAGAAGGAAGAACTCCTTTACACACATTGCGTGCTGATATCGACTACGCTTTAGCTGAAGCATTGACTACATACGGTAAAATCGGTATCAAAGTTTGGATCTGTAAAGGTGAGGTTTACGGTAAACGTGACTTATCTCCAAACATCGGTCAAGCATCTGGTGTAAAATCACGTGGCAACCACGAAGGTGGTGGCGATCGTCGCGATAACCGCAATAACAAAGGTGGTCGTGGTGGAAATAACCGTGGTGGAAACAACCGTGGTGGAAGCAACCGTGGTCCGAAAAAAGATTAATAGAGTTTATTTAGATTACAACAAAATTCTGCTGAAGAAGCAGATTTAAAAAGTATACGAACATGTTACAGCCAAAAAGAACGAAGTTCAGAAAGATGCAGAAAGGCCGCATGAAAGGTAATGCTTCTCGTGGAGCAGAATTAGCTTTCGGATCTTTCGGTATCAAAACAATGGAGCAAGCATGGATCACTAGTCGTCAAATCGAGGCAGCTCGTATTGCGGTTACACGTTATATGAAACGTGAAGGTCAAGTTTGGATTCGTATTTTCCCTGACAAGCCTGTTACGAAAAAACCTGCAGAGGTACGTATGGGTAAAGGTAAGGGTGCTCCTGAATACTGGGTAGCAGTAGTACGCCCAGGCCGTATGTTATTTGAAGCAGAAGGTGTGCCTTTGGAAATTGCCAAAGAAGCTTTACGCCTTGCAGCTCAAAAACTTCCGGTTCAAACTAAGTTTGTGATTCGTAGAGACTACGTTGAAGCATAAAAATCTTGGTAATGTCATCATTTAAGCGTTAGGGCCGTTACCCCTAACGCTATATATAAACGGATGATAACCCAAATAACAACTGAAAAAACATGAAAAATTCAGAAATTTTAGAATTATCTAATGAGGATCTAGCTGCTCGTCTTGTCGAGGAGAAAACGGCCCTTACAAAATTGAAATTTGCACATGCTGTTTCAGCTATTGAGAACCCTAACGTGATCAAAACAGCACGCAGAGCTATCGCTCGTATTCATACGGAGATCAGTGCACGCAAAGCTGCAGCTAAAAATGAAACAGCCTCTGAGGCGTAAATTAAGTCGAAATGGAAAGAAATTTAAGAAAAACAAGAATCGGCTTAGTAGTTAGCAACAAAATGGACAAGTCTATCGTAGTAACTGTTGAGCGTAAAGTGAAACACCCTATCTACGGTAAGTTCGTTAAAAAAACTACTAAATTCAAAGCTCACGACGAAACTAATACCTGCGGTATCGGCGATACGGTATTAATCATGGAAACTCGTCCGCTGAGTAAAACAAAAAACTGGAGATTAGTTGAAATTATAGAAAGAGCTAAATAACATGGTACAACAAGAATCAAGACTTAATGTAGCTGACAATAGCGGTGCTAAAGAAGTTTTAGTAATCCGTGTATTGGGCGGTACGCGTAAGCGTTATGCATCAATCGGAGATAAGATTGTTGTATCGGTGAAAAGCGCTATGCCTTCAGGAAACGTGAAAAAAGGTTCCGTTTCTAAAGCAGTAGTAGTTAGAACGAAAAAAGAAATCCGTCGTAAAGATGGTTCTTATATTCGTTTTGATGACAACGCCGCTGTATTATTAAATAATAATGATGAACCACGTGGTACACGTATCTTTGGCCCTGTTGCTAGAGAGCTACGTGAAAAACAGTTCATGAAAATTGTATCACTAGCACCGGAGGTTTTATAATTATGGCTATCAAGAAAACAAAAACAACTACGCACAAAATCAAAATTAAAAAAGGTGATTTAGTGAAAGTTATCGCTGGCAACTCTAAAGGTGTTCAAGGAAAAGTATTGACTGTTTTAGTGGATAAAAATAGAGCTATCGTTGAAGGCGCTAACATCGTAAAAAAACACACTAAACCAAGCGCAGCTAATCCTAATGGTGGTATCATTGAGAAAGAAGCTGGTATTAACATCTCTAATTTAGCTGTTATCGATCCTAAATCGGGTGAAACTACTCGTATAGGTCGTAAGTTAAATGCAGATGGTAAATTAGTTCGTTACGCTAAAAAATCAGGGGAGGAAATTAAATAATGACTTACGTACCAAGATTAAAAGTGAAATATGCGGAAGAAATCCGTACAGCACTTCAAGAAAAATTTCAGTATAAAAGTATTATGCAAGTTCCTAAACTTGAGAAAATTGTTATTTCACAAGGCGTAGGAGCTGCAACATCTGATAAAAAATTAATCGATAATGCTATCGCTGAATTGACTTTAATTACAGGTCAACAAGCTGTGGCTACAAAATCGAAAAAAGATATTTCAAACTTTAAATTACGTAAAGGTATGCCAGTAGGTGCACGTGTTACTTTACGTGACAACAACATGTTTGAATTCTTGGATCGTTTAGTAGCTGTATCGCTTCCACGTATTCGTGACTTCCGCGGTATCAACGATAAAGGTTTTGACGGACGTGGTAACTATAACTTAGGTATCACTGAACAAATCATTTTCCCTGAGATCAACATTGACAAAATCAACAAGATCCAAGGTATGGATATCACTTTTGTGACTTCTGCTCAAAATGATGTTGAAGCTTTAGAATTGTTGAAACAATTCGGTTTACCATTTAAAAATCAAAATACTAATAACAATGGCTAAGGAAGGATTAAAAGCACGCGAAGTAAAACGCGCTAAATTGGTAGCTAAATATGCGACAAAGCGTGCAGAATTAAAAGCTGCTGGCGATTATGTTGCATTAGATAAATTACCTAAAAATGCTTCTCCAGTACGTTTACACAATCGTTGTAAATTAACTGGTCGCCCTAAAGGATACATGCGTCAATTTGGTATCTCTCGTGTAACTTTCCGTGAGATGGCTTTAGATGGCAAGATCCCAGGGGTGAAAAAAGCTTCTTGGTAATTTAAAAAAAATACTTAATTTTGCCCGGGCAATTCAATTTAGGATTGCCAGGGTTTTTGCATTTTAAAATTGTTTAACAGATAGTAGGTCTCATGCCAATGGCTGGAAGGGAAACCGCTGTCACAAATTTTCATATATAATGACTACAGATCCAATTGCGGATTACCTTACACGAGTAAGGAATGCCATCAAGGCCAACCACAGGGTTGTTGAAATTCCTGCATCGAACCTTAAAAAAGAGATCACTAAAGTTCTTTTTGATAAAGGTTACATTGCTAATTACAAATTCGATGAGAATGGCGTACAGGGTACGATCAAAATCGCATTGAAATATAATCCAATTAGCAAAATTCCGGCTATTCGTACGTTGACACGTGTGAGTAAACCTGGTTTAAGAAAGTATGCAAATGTTGATACTATGCCTCGTGTTTTGAATGGTTTAGGTATTGCTATCTTGTCAACATCTAAAGGTGTAATGACAGATAAAGAAGCTAGACTTCAAAATGTTGGTGGTGAAGTTTTATGTTACGTTTATTAATCTAGGTAAAAGCACAAAGAAATGTCAAGAATTGGAAAAGCGCCTATCGCTATCCCTGCTGGGGTAACTGTTACTATTTCGGACAAAAACTTAGTTTCAGTAAAAGGTCCTAAAGGCGAATTAACACAACAGGTTGACCGTGACATCACTATTGCTCAAGAAGAAGGCAATATCGTAGTGACACGTCCAACTGATCAAAAGAAACACAAAGCATTACACGGTCTATACCGCTCCCTGTTGTCTAACATGGTTCAAGGTGTGACTGAAGGTTACAAAACTACTCAAGAGTTAGTCGGTGTAGGTTACCGTGCGACAAGTACAGGTAATGTATTAGAGTTAACTTTAGGTTTCTCTCACCAGATTGTTTTTGTATTGCCAAACGAGATTAAGGTTTCAACTACTGCTGAAAAGGGTAAAAACCCTACAATCACTTTAGAATGTGCTGACAAACAATTGATCGGTCAAATAGCGGCTAAAATCCGTGGCTTCCGTAAACCAGAACCTTACAAAGGAAAAGGTATCAAGTTTGAAGGCGAAGTATTGAGAAGAAAAGCAGGTAAATCAGCTAAAAAATAATAATCATGGCAGGACAAAAAGCATCTCGTAGAGAGAGAATCAAAAAAGGAATCAGAAAAAACCTTGCTGGAACGTCTGAACGTCCACGTTTATCGGTTTTTAGAAGTAACAAAGGTATCTATGCGCAAATCATTGATGACAATGCAGGTAAAACATTAGTTGCTGCATCTAGCTTGTCAAAGGATTTTACTGCGTCAGGTAACAAAGTTGAACAATCTAAAGCTGTCGGTAAATTGGTTGCTGAAAAAGCAGTAGCAGCAGGTATTAATAAAGTAGTTTTTGACCGTAATGGGTACTTATACCATGGCCGTATCAAATCTTTGGCTGAAGGTGCTCGCGAAGGCGGTTTAGACTTTTAATCATAGAAAGAAATGGCATTAAGCAATATAAAAAGAGTAAAATCAAGCGAAATTGAATTGAAAGATCGCTTAGTAAGTATCCAACGTGTAGCAAAAGTTACTAAAGGTGGTCGTACTTTCAGCTTCTCTGCAATTGTTGTAGTAGGTGATGAAAACGGTATTGTTGGTTACGGTTTGGGTAAAGCTAAAGAGGTAACTGAAGCAATCACTAAAGGTATCGACGATGCTAAGAAAAATTTGGTAAAAGTTCCTATAATCAAAGGTACTGTTCCTCACGAGCAATATGGTAAATTCTCTGGTGGTTCAGTTTTGATTAAACCAGCTATTGCTGGTACAGGAGTCTTAGCGGGTGGTGCAATGCGTGCAGTATTGGAGTCTGCTGGTATCAAAGACGTATTGGCTAAATCATTAGGTTCTTCTAACCCACACAACGTGGTAAAAGCAACTGTAACTGCTTTAGCAAGCATGCGTGATGCATATACAGTGGCACAACACCGCGGTGTCGATTTAAACAAAGTATTTAACGGTTAATTATCATGGCAAAAATCAAAATCACCCAGATAAAGAGCGTTATCGACAGAAGCGAGCGCCAAAAGAAAACTATTGAGGCATTGGGTTTGAAAAGAATCAACCACTCAGTAGAAGTTGAAGCTACTCCATCAATTATTGGAATGGTACGTAAAGTAAACCATTTAGTAGCTATCGAAACTATTTAATATTAGCATATGGAAAGGGTCTTTTGGCTCTTTCCATTACTTGTTATTAATAATCATTATTTTTTAATCGCTAGTACCTGTTTAGTGAGAGCGAAGGGCTAGCACAATTTAGTTTAAAAATGAACTTAAGTAATTTAAAACCTGCAAAAGGTGCAGTAAAGAGTAGCAAACGTATTGGCCGTGGTACTGGTTCTGGTCGTGGTGGTACTTCTACACGTGGTCACAAAGGTGCTGGTTCTCGTTCAGGTCACTCAACGAAAATCGGTTTCGAAGGTGGTCAAATGCCTTTGCAACGTCGTGTGCCTAAATTTGGTTTCAAAAACATCAACCGTGTAGAGTACAATGGTGTGAACTTGGATACTTTGCAAACGTTGATCGAGAAATACAATTTAACAACTGTAGATTTCGATGCATTAAAAGCTCATGGTTTAGTGTCTAAAAATGACAAAGTTAAAATCTTGGGTCGCGGTGAGTTGAAAGCTAAAGTTGAAGTAACAGCGCACGCGTTTACTGCTTCTGCTCAAAAAGCTATTGAAGCTGCAGGCGGTTCTATCGTTAAAATCTAATAAATGAAGAAACTAATCACAACCTTAACCAATATTTGGAAAATCGATGATTTACGTACGCGTATTCTAAATACCTTACTTTTTCTTTTGATTTACCGTATTGGATGTCACGTGGTATTACCAGGTGTAAATCCTCATGCTTTGGCTTCTGGTCAAAAAGAGGGTTTATTGGGCTTATTGGATATGTTCGCGGGTGGATCATTCTCTCGTTCGGCTATCTTTGCTTTAGGGGTAATGCCATATATTTCGGCATCCATTGTTGTTCAATTGTTGGGCATCGCGGTTCCTTACTTCCAAAAGATGCAGAAAGAAGGGGAAAGTGGTCGTCAAAAAATGAATCAAATTACTCGCTATTTAACTTTAGGGATTACTTTGCTTCAAGCTTTTGCATATGTACGTACTCAAATCGAGCCTAGTGCTAAGACAATTGCTGACCCATTATTCACTATTCTGACTGCTATAGTTTTGACAGGCGGTACTTTATTTGTGATGTGGTTAGGGGAAAAAATTACTGATAAAGGTATCGGTAATGGTATTTCTTTGATCATCATGACTGGTATTATCGCTCAATTGCCAAGTGGTATCACTGCGGAATGGGTTTCTAGAATGGCGAAAGGTGGTGGTGGTCCAATTCCATTGTTGCTTGAATTTGTGGCTTTGTTCTTTGTTGTGATCTTTACGATCTTAATTGTACAAGGTGTTCGTAAGATCCCGGTACAATATGCGAAGAAAATCGTTGGAAACAAGCAAGTCGGTGGAGTACGTCAGTATATACCTTTAAAGGTAAATGCTGCAGGTGTAATGCCAATCATTTTTGCACAGGCGATTATGTTTGTGCCGATGAGTTTAGGACAGTTTTTCCCAAATCTTCAGTCAGAATTTTTGACTTCGTTGAGTAACTATACTTCGGTAGCGTACAACGTGACTTTTGCGGTGTTAATTATCGCATTTACGTTTTTCTATACTGCAATTATGGTTAACCCACAGCAGATGTCAGATGATATGAAGAAGAACGGAGGTTTTGTTCCGGGTATTAAGCCGGGATTGGAAACTAGTAATTTTATCGACCGCGTAATATCAAATATTACATTTCCAGGTGCAATTTTCTTAGCGATCATTGCTATTCTACCTGCTATTGCAAGTTTGTTTGGTATTAATAATCAATTTGCGCATTTCTACGGAGGTACGTCTTTATTGATTTTAGTAGGTGTGGTGTTGGATACTTTGCAACAGATCGAATCTCATTTATTAATGCGTCATTATGATGGGTTAATGAAAACAGGTCGTATTAAAGGCCGTTCGGCTGCGTCTGTTGAGGGAATGGATCATTCGGCAATTTAATTTCTTTAGATGTCTAAAGTATTTTATAAGTCAGCAGAAGATATAGAGCAATTGCGGAAGTCAGCAGATGTGCTTTCGCAATTGCTTGGTGAAATCGCAAAAGTGATTAAACCTGGGGTAAAGACTATATCTCTTGATAAATTAGCTTATGAGTATATCCATGATAATGGCGGAACGCCAGCGTTCTTAAATTATCAAGGATTTCCATATTCTTTGTGTATATCAGTTAACGATCAAATTGTTCATGGCTTTCCAAGTGATTATGAAATTAAAGATGGAGATCTTGTTTCGGTCGATGGTGGTGTCAATTTGAATGGATTTATCAGTGATTCCGCTTACACCTTTGGTGTCGGTGAAATTTCTGAGGAAGCACAGTTGTTGTTGGATGTAACAAAGGAGTCATTGTACAAAGGTGTTGAACAGGCTGTGGCCGGTAAACGTGTTGGGGATATTTCTTCTGCTGTTCAAGAGTACGTGAGCAAGTTCGGTTTCGGAATTGTACGCGAATTAGTAGGACATGGAGTTGGTTATCACTTACATGAAAAACCGGAAGTTCCAAATTATGGAAAACGTGGTGCTGGTCCTAAATTGGAAGAAGGTTTGGTTATATGTATCGAACCGATGATCAATGCCGGACGGGCGGGTGTTCGTTTTTGGGATGATGGTTGGACGGTAAGTACAGTAGATGGGAAGTTATCGGCGCACTTCGAACAGATGGTTGCAATCCGAAAAGGTGAACCAGATGTGTTGCTGACATTCGAACATGTAGAGAAAGTTTTGAACAAAAAGTAATTGGTTTTCAATTATTTTTATTTATCTTTGCACTCCTGTTCGCAGGCTTTTAAATTAAATTTAATCGAGAATATATGGCTAAACAAGCCTCAATAGAACAAGACGGTATAATTAGAGAGGCACTTTCTAATGCTATGTTTAGGGTAGAATTGGAAAATGGACATGAAATCATTGCCCATATTTCTGGTAAAATGCGTATGCACTATATCAAAATTTTACCTGGGGATAAAGTTAAATTGGAAATGTCTCCTTATGATTTAACTAAAGGAAGGATTACCTACCGCTATAAATAGCAGTAACTCCTTGGATTAGTGCAAGCTTTTGAAAAAATAAATATCATGAAAGTAAGAGCATCAATAAAAAAACGTAGCGCGGACTGTAAGATCATCCGTCGTAAAGGTAAAGTTTTTGTAATCAACAAAAAGAACCCAAAGTTTAAACAACGTCAGGGTTAATTCATTAAAAATAATAGCTTAATATTATATGGCAAGGATAGCAGGTATTGATTTACCTAAAAACAAAAGAGGTGTGATCGGCCTTACCTATATTTTTGGTATCGGTCGTACAAGAGCTGAATATATCTTGGAAAAAGCTGGTATCAGCGAAGATGTGAAGGTACAAGAATGGAATGATGACCAATTGGCAGCAATTCGTACCATCATTAACGACGAATTGAAAGTTGAAGGTTCATTGCGTTCAGAAATTCAATTAAACATCAAACGTTTAATGGATATCGGTTGTTACCGTGGATTGCGTCACCGTAAACATTTACCAGTTCGTGGTCAACGTACTAAAAATAACTCACGTACTCGTAAAGGTAAACGTAAGACAGTTGCAAACAAGAAAAAAGCTACTAAATAATAAATAAGAAATGGCTAAAACTAAAAAAGCTGCAAAAAAGCGTATCGTTGTTATTGAACCTGTAGGTCAGGCTCACATTAACGCAACGTTTAACAATATCATTGTAACTTTGACTAATAATCAAGGACAAACTATTTCTTGGTCTAGTGCTGGTAAAATGGGTTTCCGTGGTTCTAAAAAGAACACTCCATATGCTGCTGGTCAGGCTGCACAAGACTGTGGAAAAGTTGCTCATGACTTGGGGTTACGTAAAGTTGAAGTGTTTGTAAAAGGCCCTGGTGCTGGTCGTGAATCAGCAATCAGAACATTGCAAACTGTAGGAATTGATGTGACTACTATCAAAGATATCACTCCACTTCCTCACAACGGTTGTCGTCCTCCAAAACGCAGAAGAGTTTAATTAATTTAAAGATAAGATTCATTGGCTATAGGCTGATAGATACTTTAATTGTAAAAGAAAATGGCTAGATATACAGGACCTAAGTCCAAAATTGCCCGTAAATTTAGAGAGCCGATCTTCGGCCCAGATAAAGCGTTAGAAAAGAAAAATTATCCTCCTGGACAACATGGAGCTTCTAAACGCAGAGGTAAACAATCTGAATATGCTATTCAGTTGTTAGAAAAACAAAAAGCAAAATACACTTACGGTGTATTGGAGCGTCAATTCGCGAACTTATTTGTTAAAGCTGCCTCTAAACAAGGTATTACAGGTGAGATCTTCTTGAAATTGTTAGAAGCTCGCTTGGATAACGTAGTTTACCGTTTAGGTATTGCTACATCCCGTGCTGCTGCTCGTCAGTTAGTATCCCACAAACACGTTACTGTTAACGGCGAAGTTGTTAACATTCCATCATATAGCTTACGTCCTGGTGACGTTGTAGCAGTTCGTGAACGTTCTCAAACTCTTGAAGCCATCACAAATTCAGTTGCAGGTCGTACTGTAAATAAATTTTCTTGGTTAGAGTGGAATGCGAAGGAATTAACAGGTACTTTCTTAAGCTATCCAGAAAGATCTGATATCCCTGAAAACATTAAAGAGAACTTAATCGTTGAGTTATACTCTAAATAATAAATAAAATAGAAGAATGCATAGTCCAATTTTTGGGGTATGCATCTTCTATTGTATTACAATTATTATTACAAATAAAACATTAAAAGAAAATAAATGGCAATTTTAGCATTTCAAAGACCGGATAAAGTTATCATGCAAAAATCTACGGATTTTGATGGTACGTTTGAATTTCGTCCATTGGAGCCTGGTTTTGGTGTAACCATTGGTAATGCTTTGCGCCGTATTCTATTGTCCTCGTTAGAAGGATATGCAATTACGTCGATAAGGTTTTCTGGCGTTTCGCACGAATTTTCAACGATCAAAGGTGTTGTTGAAGACGTAACTGAGATTATCTTAAATTTGAAACAAGTTCGTTTCAAAAAAACAGGTGAGATTGGCGACAACGAAAAGGTATTTGTAGTAATCAATGGTCAAGAACAATTCTTAGCTGGTGATATCACAAAATTCTCTAATAACTTTACTGTCTTAAATCCAGACTTAGTAATCTGTAACATGGATAACGCAGTGACAATTGAATTGGAATTGAGTATTGCTAAAGGTCGTGGATATGTAAATGCAGATGAGAATAAAGTGACGGATGCTCCAGTAGGTGTTATCGCAATCGATTCGATCTTTACTCCGATTAAGAATGTTAAATATACCATTGAGAATTACCGTGTAGAGCAAAAAACTGACTACGAGAAATTGTTGTTGGATATCTCTACTGATGGCTCAATTCATCCTGAAGAAGCTTTGAAAGAGGCTGCTAAGATCTTAATTCAACACTTTATCTTATTCTCTGACGAGAATATGCTTCTTGAGTCTCAAACTAAAGAAGAAACTAAAGTTGTTGACGAAGAAATCTTACATATGCGTAAGATCTTAAAAACAGAATTAGTAGATCTTGATCTTTCAGTTCGCGCGTTGAACTGTTTGAAAGCTGCTGATATTCGCACATTAGCTGAGTTAGTAACTTACGACGTAGCTGATATGTTGAAATTCAGAAACTTCGGTAAAAAATCGTTAAGTGAAATTCAAGAGTTGGTTAAATCGAAAGGTTTATCATTCGGAATGAACTTAGCAAAATACAAATTAGACGAAGAATAATAATTTATTAAGCGACCGCTATATATAATTCCTCTTGCAAGCTATTTGCTAAAAAGAAGGGCTACTGGCTTTGAAAATTTTAGTATTTGCGTTAGAACAAGAACGGTATATATAGTATAATAAAATCAAAATGAGACACGGAAAAAAAGTAAATCACTTAGGCCGTACGGATAGCCATAGAAAGGCAATGTTGGCTAACATGGCAACATCATTAATCCTACACAAACGTATTACAACTACTTTGGCTAAAGCGAAAGCATTGCGTACATATGTTGAGCCTTTGATTACTAAATCTAAAAACGACACAACACACTCTCGTCGTACAGTATTCGCGTATTTAAAAGATAAAGATGCAGTTTCTATCTTATTCCGCGAAATTTCTGAAAAAGTTGCTAACCGTCCAGGTGGTTATACTCGTATCATCAAAATGGAAAATCGTTTAGGTGATAATGCAGAAATGGCTTTCATCGAGTTAGTTGATTACAACGAGATCTACGGTAAAAAAGCTGAGGCTGCTGAGAAAAAAGCTACTCGTCGTCGCGGTGGTGCTAAAAAAGCTGCTGCTACTGCTGAAACTGAAGCTCCAGCAGAAGTGAAAGCTGAAGTAGAAGGTGAAGAAAAAGTAGACGGAGAATAGTATTCTTCTGATCTAGCATAAAAAAGTCCTCTTTTTAAGGGGACTTTTTTTATTTTATGACCATTCCTACCGTTAGAACTAATATATTTGTAATGCTAAAATCTGATAGCTTTTTCTATTACTAGCTATTTCGTTTATCAATCTATAATTCATTAAGATGAAACCATTTGATGTTTATCCCATTAATCCCATTAACATAGTAAAGGCTAATGGATCAACGGTGTGGGATGCCGAGGGAAATGCTTACTTGGACTTGTATGGTGGCCATGCCGTGATATCGATCGGACACACGCACCCACATTATGTACAACGTATAACCGATCAATTGAGCCGTATTGGATTCTATTCTAATTCTGTTGAAATTCCGATTCAACGTGAACTTGCCCGATTATTAGGGGAAGTTTCGGGTAAGGTTGATTATGATTTATTTCTTTGCAATTCGGGTGCTGAGGCGAATGAGAATGCATTGAAATTGGCTTCCTTTTATAATAGACGTAAAAAGGTGATCGCATTTTCAAAAGCTTTTCACGGTAGAACATCGTTAGCTGTTGCTGCTACAGACAATCCAACGATTGTCGCTCCCGTTAATGAGACTGAAAACGTTGTTTTTCTCCCTTTTAACGATGAGGAGGCACTTACAGCAGCTTTTAGCTCATATGGTGACGAAATCTCTTCTGTTATCGTAGAAAGTATTCAGGGTGTCGGTGGGATTAGAGAAGCATCTGTGTCCTTTCTTCAATTGATTCGCTCTCTTTGTGATCAATATAATGCTGTTTTTATTGCCGACGAAGTGCAATGTGGCTACGGTAGGACGGGCTTGTTTTATGCACAGGATTACTCTGGAGTTGAAGCGGATATTTATACCATGGCAAAAGGCATGGGTAATGGTTTCCCTATTGGTGCAATAAGTATATCGCCCAAATTTAAGGCTATTTATGGTAGTTTAGGCACTACTTTTGGTGGAAATCATCTGGCATGTGCGGCGGCTTTAGCTGTTTTGGAAGTTATCCAACAGGATAAACTGATGGATAATGCAGCAGAAGTGGGTGCGTATCTTATCAATGAATTAAAGCAGATCGAGGAAATTGTCGAGGTGCGGGGTAGAGGTTTGATGATCGGTATAGAACTTCCTGAATCTTTGGCTCATGTTAAGAAGGATCTCTTATTAAAGAACCGTATCTTTACGGGAGAGGCTAAACCATTTGTTATTCGCTTATTGCCGGCGTTGAATATTACGAAGGAGCATGCTGATCAATTTTTATTGGCATTGAAAGAACATATCAATGCTATAACAGTTGCATAGAGAATGCAAAACTGCAATTAGATTAGTTAATAAGCCCCTTGGCTGAAGCGAATCTCATTGCGTTTTAGTTGTGTTAAAGTATATACTGAGTGCGACGAAGCTATTTGTACCGTTGAAAATGCACTCGAATAAATAAATATAGATGAAAAAGTTTTTCTCTGTTAAGGATGTATCTAGTGTAGCAGACGTTGTTCAAGAAGCGTTAAGTTTGAAAGCTGCACCATATGACTATCAAGAACTTGGTAAAAATAGAACATTAGGACTTGTGTTTTTGAATCCAAGTTTACGTACGCGTTTGAGTACGCAAAAGGCGGCGATGAATTTGGGGATGAACGTGATGGTTATGAATATGGATAAAGATGGTTGGGCTCTCGAAACACAGGATGGAGTAGTGATGAATGGGACAACTGTTGAACATATTCGTGAAGCAGCAGCTGTCATGGGTGAGTACTGTGATATTTTGGGACTTCGTTCGTTTCCGAAATTGAAAGATCGTGAAGAAGATTATAGCGAAGACTTGTTCAATAAATTCATTAAATACTGTGGCGTTCCTGTTGTTTCCTTAGAAAGCGCAACACGTCATCCACTACAGAGCTTGACGGATATAATCACTATAACTGAGTATAAGAATAACGAAAAACCAAAAGTGGTATTGGCTTGGGCTCCCCATGTTAAGGCTTTACCCCAGGCGGTACCTAATTCTTTTGCAGAATGGATGTGTAAAGCTCAAGCCGAAGGACTGGTCGATTTTACTATAGCTCAACCCATGGGATATGAGTTAAGTGAGGAATTCACTGCTGGAGCAACGATATCCAATAATCTTGAGGAAAGCTTAAAAGATGCTGATTTTGTCTATGTGAAAAATTGGTCTTCTTATCAAGAATATGGTGAGGTATATGGTGTCGACGAAGATTGGATGATGGATAATAAAAAGCTTACGCTGACGAATGACGCAAAGGTTATGCATTGTTTGCCAGTAAGAAGAGATCTAGAATTATCTTCTGAAATTTTGGATGGACCCAATTCACTTGTGATTAAAGAGGCTAGTAACCGTGTTTGGGCTGCTCAGGTCGTCTTGAAGCGTATGCTAGAGGATTTGGTATAAACAGTCCTATAAATTATTGAAAAACTATTTTTATCGGGAAAAGTTGCGTAATGGCTAATAGTGTATTAAATATTATTAAAATTGGCGGGAATATTATTGATGATGAACGCCAACTGGATTCTTTTTTAGAAAAGTTCTCCGCATTGTCAGGAAAAAAAATTCTTGTACATGGCGGGGGTAAAATTGCGACTCGTTTGGCTAGTGAGCTTGGTATACAAGCGCAAATGGTCGAAGGTCGTCGTGTAACAGATGAAGAGATGTTGCGTGTTGTAACAATGGTATATGCCGGATTGACAAATAAGACCATTGTTGCCAAATTGCAAAAGTTAAAATGTGATGCTGTTGGTCTAACGGGTGCAGATGGTGATGTTATAAAAGCCATCAAACGACCAGTTAAGGAAATCGACTATGGTTTTGTCGGGGATTTATTACATGACTCGGTGAATACTTTAGCGATCAAGAAATTTTTGGAAGCAGGATTTGTTCCTGTATTTTCGGCTATTACACACAATGGTCTTGGTCAGTTGCTAAATACAAATGCGGATACGATCGCTTCTTCTTTGGCAGTGTCATTGGCTTCATTATATGAAACTTCTTTGGTGTACTGCTTTGAAAAGAATGGAGTTTTACGTGATGTGACAGATGAGAATTCAATCATTCCGACGATTAAATCGGAAGAGTTTGAGCAACTCAAGGAATCGGGTGTGGTGAATGACGGGATGATTCCTAAGCTGGAAAATGCATTCAATGCTATAAATAAAGGTGTACAAGAGGTCTACATTGGAAATGCTAATAATTTGCATTTGTTTCAACAAGGACAGTTTGGCACTTGCTTGACATTAAAATAATAATCTAACCTAAACCTAACGATCGCTATGAAAAAGGTCACCATTATCGGAAGTGGTAATATCGGTCTTTCTTTGGCAAAAGGACTTGTAAAGAGTGAATTTGCACATGCTGCCGATATTACATTGACGAGGAGAAATTTGAGTGCATTGGCCGAGGAAGCGAGCCAGGGCTTCTCGGTAAGTAATGATAATAAGCTCGCTGTAAAGGGAGCTGATATTGTTGTTTTTGCCATCTTGCCTCAACAACTTAAAAAGGTATTGGTCGAAGTCGCCCCAGTAATTGATAAGACAAATCAGATTTTTGTGTCTATTGTATCTGGAGTTTCTTGCGCTGATCTAAGAGCAGAGTTAGGTTCGGATGCCACTGTTGTACGAGCGATGCCGAATACGGCGATAGCAATCGCCCAATCAATGACTTGTATTGCGAGTGACAACGCTTCAGATGCGAGTGTAAAGGAGGTTGAAAAGATGTTTGAGACGGTGGGTTCGGTGGTTGTTATTAATGAAGACTTAATGACATCGGCGACGGCGTTATGTGCTTGTGGTATTGCATTTTTCTTGCGTGCTATTCGTGCAGCCTCGCAAGGGGGTGTTGAAATCGGATTTCATGCCCATGATGCGCTTAAAATGGCGGTTCAGACGGCGAAAGGAGCGGCTGATCTGCTATTGCATACCAATGCGCATCCGGAAGGAGAAATTGACAAAGTGACTTCTCCGAAGGGCTGTACAATCGCGGGATTGAATGAAATGGAACATAATGGCTTTAGCTCTGCTTTTATAAAAGGAATTAAACTGTCTGCGGATAAAGCAGGAGGGTTATATCATGAAGGATAAGGACAACTTATTTGATGATGCACTGACCCTTTTAAAACAATTAATTGGGCTATCATCTTTAAGTAAAGAGGAAGAGCTCACTGCAAATCTTATTGAAGATTTCTTTCAGGAACGTGGTATCAAAACACATCGAAAGGGCAATAATATCTGGGTATATAACGCCCTCTATGATATCACGAAGCCAACGATACTGCTTAACTCCCATCACGATACCGTAAAGCCGAATACGGGTTATACGAGAGATCCTTTGGCAGCAACGTTAGAGGACGGGAAATTGTATGGATTGGGAAGTAATGATGCTGGCGGATGTTTGGTGTCGTTGATCGCTACATTTTTGTATTTTGACCAGCAGACAGAATTAAAGTATAACTTATGTCTTGTCGCGAGCGCCGAAGAAGAGATCTCAGGTAAGAACGGTGTAGAATCTGTCTTGGATGATATTGGCCCCATTGATTTTGCGATTGTTGGCGAACCTACCTTGTTGGATCTGGCAATTGCTGAAAAAGGATTGATGGTATTAGACTGCATTGCTTTAGGGACAGCTGGACACGCCGCCCGGAACGAGGGGGATAATGCGATCTATAAAGCGATCAAGGATATTGAATGGTTTCAAAATTATACATTTGAGAAAACTTCGTCAACGCTCGGTCCAATTAAGATGTCAGTAACAGTAATTCAGGCTGGATCTCAACACAATGTTGTACCTGCTACTTGTAGTTTTGTTGTTGATGTCAGAACCACAGATGCTTATTCTAACGAAGAGACCTTGGATATTATCAAGTCTCATGTGAAATCGGAGGTTACGGCAAGGTCGACGCGTTTAAAGTCTTCTTCGATTCCTGAAACGCATGCAATTGTCAAAGCGGGGATTGCACTCGGGCGTAAGGTATACGGTTCGCCGACGATGAGTGATCAAGCGCTTATTCCGTTGCCTTCTTTAAAGCTGGGACCTGGAGACAGTGCAAGGTCGCATATGGCGGATGAATTTATCTATATTGATGAAATTCGGGAAGGAATTGATTTGTATATAGCGATGCTACAAAAGATAGTATAAAAAAAGCTTCCAACTCTTGGAAGCTTTTTTTATACTAGACTAAGCTGATTTGACGTTTAATACTCTCTTCGAGGGAGATAATCGTCTCGGTACGTTGAATCCCAGGTACAGATTGAATATCTTCATTCAAAACTTTTCTGAGGTGAACTGTATCTCTACAGATTATTTTTGCAAAAATACTGTATTGGCCAGTACAATAATGTAATTCGACCACTTCTTTGATTTCTTTCAATTTATCTACCGCATCTGCATATTGTGAACCTTTTTCAAGATAGATACCCAAAAAAGCCGTGATATCAAATCCGACTTTTTGAGGATTGATAATTAGATTTGACCCTCTAATGATACCTAATTCTTCCATCTTCTTCATTCTAACGTGGATTGTACCCCCTGATACGATTAGCTTTTTTGCTATTTCTGTATAAGGAATAGAGGCATCGTTCATTAGAATAGACAAGATTTGGATATCCAAATTGTCTAGATCATAGTTTGCATATTGATTTTCCATTAACAATGGTTTTTGTGTTCATTAACTGGTCGTTGCATCAAAATCTGACCAATCGCTAAAATAATTAAATTTATTTCAAAATTACTAAGAATTTTCGGTTTATAGATGTAAATTTAATAAAAAATACTTATTCATATTGATAATGTTATATGTTTTTGATTCAAAGTACCTGTATTTGTTTTAACGCTGATTTTATTGCAGGTTAAGTGATTGTTTCCATGGTTGATATCAAGATTATGATAAATTATTTTAGTATCGACTTCTTAATAGAACAAAAGCAAAACAGTATTTGAAAATTCTAATCAATTCTTATTAAGGGGTTGAGAGGAGGTAAAAACGCAGAAGATTGCGTAACGTTTGAGTATACAAAAATCAAAATACAGAATGGAGATGGAAGAAGTTCAAGATGTAAAGATTTCTAAAAAGAAACCGATTTTTGAAGTAGGAGAGGGGCTTCATAAATATCTTAAAATGTATCAACGGGATGAGAAGCTGCCAATAGGGTACAAGGATCTCCTAAATTTTACGGAGACAGCACCTGTCATGGATAAATTTGGCAATGATACTTTTTGGGAGACCCCGTTGTATCCGCAGTATCTCATGGATCAATTATATGACGGTCTGAAGGTGATTTATGCTAAACTGAAAGCATCGGGTAATACTCGAATCGTACAACATAAATATATCGATCGTGTAGAATATTGTGGTTTTGGCAATACTAAGCCCTTTCGTATTCGTATTGTAAACCGTTTAAATGATGTGTACGATTATTTTTATATCAAACAAGCCGATGCTTCTAGAATATATGGATTGGAGCTGGAAGAAATATTGTCGCCCAATCAGGTAAATTATATGGTAGACCATGATACGTTGGTTGAAGAACACATTGTTGGCATTCCGGGAGACACTTTTTCAAATACAAGGATGTTCTCGCCCGATTATAACTTGACCCGAATTTCCAAGGAATTCGTTAAGTTTAATGAACGATGTATTATCACGCTCTTAGGGGATATGAGGGCATACAATTTTGTGATGCAAATTACACCGGATTTTGACGATTTCCAATTTAGAATTAGAGCTATAGATTTTGATCAGCAGTTTTATGAAGGAAATCCTAAAGTGTATATGCCACAATTTTTCAAGGAGAATCTTCCTTACGTCAAATTAGCGATGGAACATTTAAATGAGAAAACGGTGCTACAATATCAACAAGAGGAACGTTCTTCCATTGTGCATAGAGTTCGAAGCGAAAGGCACCGCATAGCCGATTTGCGGGACGCCTCACAGACACAGGTACTCTCGACTTTAGAGAATATCAAACAGTTGAGGGAGGGCTATGCCGAATTTTATCAGAATAATTCTTACCTGAAGTGTAAAACGATGACCGATATTGTTGAATTAAATGTGAAGAATGTGATTCGTCAGGTGCAAATGTAATTACTTGATCCGATCTTTATTGTCTTTGATAAAGGATGACCACCCAGAGTAGGATTTACCGCTGCCTGATACGGCATTCTTCTGAAAAGAATGGCATACGGCAATTGCCAACCCGTCGGTGGCATCCAGAAATTGAGGTGTTTCTTCAAATTTTAATAAATTTTTTAGCATGGCAGATACCTGTTCCTTTGTGGCATTTCCATTGCCTGTAACGGATTGTTTAATCTTCCTTGGGGAGTATTCAAAGATAGGAATGTCCTGGGCTAGTGCTGCCGCCATAGCAACGCCCTGAGCACGTCCTAATTTGAGCATAACTTGGATATTTTTGCCATAGAATGGGGATTCTAGCGCAACACAGTCAGGATTGTATTCTTGCATTAATGCAGAAGTTTTCTTAAAGATACGCTGTAGTTTAAGTGCATGATCATCTAAATGGCCCATCTTAATGACCCCCATTGAGATAAGGGATATGCTGCTACCTACTTCTTTGATGATTCCATACCCGAGTATAACTGTACCAGGGTCGATACCTAAAATTATTCTTTCTTTCGCCTTTTCCTTCTGCATATACAATATTACAAATTTTGCGTATTATTCGTGGATTGCATTCGACAAAACTTAATCATTTGGCTAAAATTTAGTAACATTGCTCTCTAATTATCAAACGTTGACTGGAAGACAAAAAAAATACATCAGTCTTTTATTGAAGATACTGGTTTTTGCCCTTGCGACCTGGTATATTGTCGTGAAAGTATCCGATAAAAGCAATATTGGAAAATTTAAAACGCTAATTGCAGGCTTAGAACATCATTCAGTTGTTTTGACCCTGATATTAATTGTGGTTTTAATGCTTGTAAATTGGTTGCTTGAAGTCGTTAAATGGCGGTATCTCGCATCTAAATTGGAATATATTTCATTTTGGCAGGCGTTCCAGTCCGTTTTTTGTGGGCTCACTTGGGCTATTTTTACGCCCAATCGGATTGGAGAGTATGGCGGGCGGGTACTTTTTCTGCAGCCTCAAAATAGAGCAAAAGGAGCCGTAGCAATGGGCGTTGGGTTATTTGCACAACTAGTTTTAACAAGCGTTGCCGGGTCACTAAGTATTGCTTGGTTTATCTGTAAATTTCTTTCTACTCCTTTAACAGTACAATTTGGGGTATGGCTGCTTGCTGTTATCTATGCAGTGGGGTTTGTCGTATTATATTTCAACGTAAAATGGATTGATTTTTTAGTCGGTAAAATTAGGTTTTTGACGCGAATTAAACCCTTCTTCGAAGTATTAGAGTGCTATTCAACACGCGAGCTCAGTATTGTTCTGTTAAATTCTTTGGCGCGATTTGTCATTTTTACTTCTCAATATATCATCTTAATGAAGCTAACGTTGCCTGAACTGCCACTTTTATCCATGGTTCTGATGATTTTTATCCTATTTTTTGTTCAGGCTGCTCTACCGACATTGGATATTTTTGATTTCAGTGTCAGAAGTTTTGTAGCAAGCAATTTATATAGCTATATTACTACACAGGAAATTGCTGTCATGGCTATTGTTTCCTGTATTTGGTTCGTTAATTTGATTGTTCCAGCTATATTTGGTTCTATTTTTGTTTTTAAGATTAATTTTTTCGGTGATACAAATTCTTAACTATTTATTGATCATTTTCGCTTTTGTATACGCAATTCTAGTTTTATGGATGCGCAGAGGCTGGGCGTCGATTCCGGTACCCAATGATCTTGCTAGGCCAACACTGACTGTCTCCGTAATTATAGCTGCGCGTAATGAAGAGTTAAATATTAGACGAACTATTGAATCTATATTAGGACAAACTTATCCTGTAGAACTCCTCGAGCTGATTATTATCGATGATCATTCCGATGATAATACATCACTGATTGTGCAGGAATATGCAGGGAGAGGTGTCAAGCTTATTCAATTGAATGAAAATGGACGTTTGAACTCCTACAAGAAATTGGCAATTTCAAGAGCTATAGAATGCTGTCGGGGCGAAATTATCATCACTACTGACGCAGATTGCCGCATGGGATCGGATTGGTTGGCGACGGTTATCAGTACATTTGAGAAAGAAGATGCCTATTTACAATCGTCTCCAGTGCTGTATTCCGAAGAAAAGGGTTTCTTTGAAAGATTACAGACTTTGGAGTTTTTGTATTTGATAGGTTTGGGTGCTGCCGGCATAGGTAACAAAAAACCAACAACCTGTAATGGTGCAAATTTGGCCTATAGAAAGGATATTTTTAAACAAATGGGCGGATTTAAGGGAATTGATGAACTTGCATCTGGGGATGATGAACTTTTTCTACACAAAGTTGCGGAGCAATACCCTGAAAGAATAACTTTTTGTAAATCAAAAGCGGCCATTGTTTATACGGATGCCAAGCCAGACCTGAAATCATTCATTAGTCAGCGCAGACGATGGGCTTCAAAAAGTACTAAGTATAAAAATAAAGGTGTCATCGCATTGGGTATTTCCATTTGGTTTTTTAATTTATTGATTTTAGTAGCATCGGTTATTGCACTTCTGGGTGTGAAACTCGTTGCTTGGGTTGTACTTTTTGCATTGCTATTAAAGATGGTGGTCGAATTTCTTTTTATTCAGCCCTTGACTACCTTTGCGAATAGAAAAGAACTCTTATTGTATCTTCCATTATTGAGCATCGTCCATACTCTTTATCTAGCCTACATCGGTATATTGGGTAATGTTGGGAAATATGACTGGAAAGGAAGGCAGGTGAAGTAGGTCGCCGCTATTTCTCAACCTTTAGTTTTATGGCCTCTTCGGCTAATTTTACGATCTCCTCAATACTCTTCCCTTCGGTATCCAAAGGATTTAAAACTTCCCATGTCATATGAAGAAATGGGGTCAGTGGATACATGCCGTACTGGACCATTTCATAAGACCCTGTAATGGCAATAGGGACAACGAGTGCATTTGGATTTTTCTTTAGTAAAGTAGCAATCCCGCCAACATGAAACGCCTTCATTTTCCCAGTCTTCGATCGTGTTCCTTCTGGAAAAATAAACGCAGACCAGTTTTTGGTTTTCATATTGTTAGCAAGTTTTAGAATTTCGGCAATGGACTGTTTTGGGTCATTACGATCTATATTTGCCGCGCCCCCATGCTTTAAGTTGAAAGAGATACTGGGAATACCGCTAGCAAGTTCAATCTTGGAAATAAACTTTCCATGAAATCTACGCAAAAAATAGATTAGCGGCGGAATATCAAAAGTACTTTGATGGTTTGCGACGAAAATAATAGGTTGTCCTAGGGGGATGTTTTTATTATCGATGAATGTTACCCTATTAAATAACGTGTAATAGCTTGCAACAAGACAGGCGTTTAAGATATCGACGCTCTTTTTATGGGCATTATACCCACCTAGCTTTAAACATAGCCACTGTATAGGATGAAAGATAATTAAGGATAGACCAAAGCAGAACCAAAATATAATCGATAGGATATAGCCTAGAAACTTTTTCATAAACGTTATTTAATGATACAAATATATCATTAAGCAATGATTTTTGAAACATATTGATTTTATAGTGTTTTGTTTTAATATTATTAATGTTATCTTTAATAATATTAATGTATATTTTGTTAAATGAAAAAGATACCGGTTGATTGCCCCTGTTGTGAAGCGAAATTAAAGGTCTCCAAGTTGGTGTGTGATTCTTGTGATACCGAAGTCGCTGGTAAGTTTTCATTACCCTTGTTGATGCAGCTTACTGTCGAGGAGCAAGAATTTGTGCTGAATTTTTTGATGCATTCGGGAAGTTTGAAGGAAATGGCAAATCAAATGGGCAAATCCTATCCGACGGTTCGTAATATTCTGGATGATTTGATTCATAAATTGAAATCCCTTGATCATACAAACAACGTTGGCGGAAATAGAAGTATTTAATGCGCTAACAAATCGAATGATTGATAAACAAAATTATATCAAGATGAAAGATAATACGCTTTATACCGAAAGTCAATCATTTTTTAGCTGGTGGCTATGTCTGCTCCTTTTAACCGTTAGCGTAGCGAGCTTTTCTGTGCACTGGCATGATATCTTACGGTTGAATTTTGTTCCATTATTTCAATTGCCGGGGTTCTGGATCAATCTAACATTGTGGGGATTGTTTGCTGTACTGCGATTAAAAACAACTATTCGTGAGGACGGAATTGAAGTCTATTTTTTTCCTTTCAATTTCTATCGAAAAAGAGTGCAGTGGTCAGATATACAATCTATTGAGGTGCGAAAATATAATCCGATTGGTGAGTTTGGTGGATGGGGATTGCGGAGAGGGGTGAGAGGGCGGGCTTTTTCAGCTCAGGGCAATATGGGCCTGCAATTAACACTGGGAAATGGTAAGGTATTGCTTATAGGAACCCAAAATCAAGGAGAAATCGAACAGCTGAACTTATCTCAATTTTTAAAAAATGAAATTTAAACAGATTTTTCTGAATCCATTTGCCGAATTTGCGGAGTGGAAATTATTCTTTGCTGCTGTTATCGGATTCTTGTTATCAAGCTATATCATTTATTTATCGGGTAAGCAGTTCAATGGATTTATGCATTTCTATCAACCAGAAATGGCGGTTTCCCTATGGGCTGTATTGCGCGTTCATGCCTATATGGTTTTGGCTCCTTTTGCACTTCTCTACGGTATAGGGATGTTATTAAACAGAAAGACCAGGATCATTGATGTGATGAATGTCGTTTTGATTATGCCATTTCCGCTTTATCTTGTATTATTTTTGGGGAAACTTCTAAACCAGGACAAATTTACGGATCAAGTCTTAAAGGCAGTACAAAGCGGTGATCATACATTGGCTGGAGTTGATAAAACGGAGATGCTCCTGTTTGGTATGTTTGGAATCATCAGTTTATTATTGCTGTTTTATCAGTTCTATTTATTGGTGAAAGGTATGAATGTCGCCATTAATAACAAGAAAATTGGAATCAGTATACTATTTGTGGCATTATATTTTATACTGGATTTATGTATACAGTTTAGTTTTTAGTAAAGTACAACAATGAGAAAAATTCTATACCTATTTATAATCTGTTTTCATTTTTCATGTACCCATGCGCAGACATTTGATGGCTCATGGAAAGGAGAGGTAGAGGTCGCTGGGCAAAAGCTGCTGCTGGTATTCAATCTTCAAAAAGATAGTAGCGGGAAGTGGAATGGAACGTTTGAGAGTCCGATGCAAACCTCGCAGAAATTTACTGTAAATCAAATACGGATCGAGCATGATTCGATTTGGATGGACGTGAAAAATATAGGTCTTGTGTACGCAGGCTTTTTGGATCGGGATAAAGATGTGATGAAGGGAGTAATGAAACAGGGCTCTTTTGAATCGGCGATGATTTTGGTGCGAAGTGAAAACGAACAGAGTGGGCTTTCCCGTAAGCAAGATGTTTTCCCTCCATATAGCTATACCGAAGAGGAAGTCTCATTTAAAAATAACGAAGGTAATGCGGTTCTTACGGGTTCATTGACCTATCCCAAAAGTGGGGGGCCATTTCCTGCTGTAGTCTTAGTCAATGGCAGTGGACAACAGAATCGGGATTCTGAAGTATTTGGACACAGACCCTTTAAGGTCCTTGCAGATCATCTTACGAAAAATGGTTTTGCTGTATTACGCTATGATGATCGAGGAATAGGGGGCTCTAAAGGAGAGGTTAATTTAGCGACAACGATTGATTTTGCTTCCGATGCTAATGCCGCAGTAGCTTTCTTAAGTAAGAAAGCTATCATTAATGCAGAGAAAATCGGGATAATCGGTCATAGTGAGGGCGCCTTAATTGCTGAAGTAGTGGCATCAGAAAATAGTAAGGTAAAGTATATCGCACTTCTATCTGGACCGGTAATTAAAGGTGATTCCTTGCTAATCTTACAAAGTTATGCTTTGGGAAAAGTAGGCGGATTATCTGATGCGGCTTTGGATGCGAATAAGGCAAATAATCGAAAATTGTATAATATTCTATTGGAAGATGAGCCGCCAAAAGTATTGGCCGAATCGTTGGAAAAAGAACTTATTCATCAAAATAATGGTAATCCTTTGACTCCTGACATGAAGATTAAACTTAGTCCAATGCTGAGCCCTTGGTTCAGAACGTTTCTCCGGATCGATCCAGCTTATTACCTGAAACAGGTGAGAGTTCCGGTTTTTGCTTCCTTTGGGGGAAAGGATGTTCAAGTCGCTGCAAACGAAAATATCTATTGCCTCCAGCGCTTGCACCTGAATACAACCGATGTTACAATTAAGGATTATCCAAATTTGAACCACCTTTTTCAAAATGCGCAAACTGGAAAAATCGAGGAGTACTTTGAAAACTCAGAGAGCTTTAATGAACAATTGATGGATGACCTTACGAAATGGCTTAAACTGAAGGTAAATTGATTCAATGGTCTGAAGCCAGACTTTCGAAATCAAACAAGCCAAAAAGATCAGGACCATTTAATGCACTATTAAATGGTCCTGATGGTATTAGACGCCTGAAGAATATACTCCAAATTAGGGGGTTGTATTTGCAACCGGAAGTATTTTTCCATTGAAATAGTGGTGGCCATTTTGGGCGAAGTCAGCGATATAACGGCCCATTTCAAATGCTAATGTACCCGCTTCAACACCCGGAAAGGCAGCTTCGAACATTTCAGTTTGGGAAGATCCCAAGGCCAGGCAGTTGACTTTGATCCCTTTCTCCTTAAACTCTTCGGCCAAGCATTCTGTCAGCACCGCTAATGCCCCTTTACTGGTTGAATACGCTGCAAGTCCTGCAAATTTCATTGACCCCTGGAATCCGCCCATACTACTAATATTGACAATATGTGAGCCCTCCTGCATCATTGGGACAATGTGCTGTATCATATTTACGTGTCCCATTACATTGGTCTGTAGCATTTCAGCAAAATCTTTTCCATCGGTTTCCATAAATGGTTTGTTGATGAGTGCTCCTGCGTTGTTAATCAAAATATCGACCTTATCAAATTTTGATTGGATGAAGGGGACTAGTGTTGCATAGTCATCGTAGACAATATCAAATTGGGCAGGATACAAAGTGCCACCATCGTAATTGAGCTGGCTGGCAATTTCATGAAGTTTTCTCAGTTTGTCCGCAGATCTAGCCAATGCAATTACTTTGTTGTCCTTTTTAGAGGTCAAATCCAATACAGCTTCAAATCCGACACCACTGCTCGCTCCCGTAATAATAATATTTGCCATGTTTATTCTTCTAGTTTTTGACTTTGTTCGACTTCTTCTGCAGAAGGTAATTTGTCCTCGCCAATAGCCTTTGGGTGGAAGATAAAATAAATTCCCGAAAGGGCAACAAGCGCAGAAATAATATAAAATAGCAATGTGATTAACACTGCGTTGTGTGAGTCTACATGAAATATGCCAGCTCCCCACATAATCACAAGCTCGCGCATCCCTAGGCCCCCAACGGAAAAAGGAATGATTGAGACTAGAGAGGAGGCAAGGAATAAAAATAAGTAAGGTGAAAATTTTCCGCTAAATCCTAGCGCATAGAGAATTAAGATTGCGGCGATCACTTGCATGGACTGTACCCCAACAGCTTTTAAATGTGCTTTTAAAAAGGTCGCCCTGTATTCTTTAAAAAATTTGGTAACGATAAAGTAATACAGAACGCTCCCCGCTATAAATAAAATGATAGTCAGATAATTTGGAATCCCAAGTTGTGGCATATAAGTGATTAATGCCGAGATTATTAAGCATAGTGCCCACAGGCCGCTTAATCTATCTAAAAATAAGGCTGTAAATAGTTTTCTTCCTTTAATATTGAATCGTTTCCGGAGAAAGAATATTTTGTAACCATCTCCGCCAACACCGCCAGGTAGAATCAGGTTGTAAAATAAGCCAAGCTGGTACAATTTTAAATTGTATTTTTCCGTAACATCTAAACCGATTGCCTTTAAAAACGTCAATAAGCGTGAAGAGGAGATAAAAATAGATACGCTGTAAGCAACTAAAGCAAAAAATAGATAAAGTGGATTGGAATTGATTACAGCCTCCTTTAGATCTTTTAGGGAAACCTTGCTGAATACCCAATATAAGGCCCCCACGGTGACAACAATCTTTGCTATATTTTTGGCTATTTTAAGCCACTTTTTTTTATCCATAGAAATTATACGTCCAATCTTGTCCGGCTGTAATTAGCGATTTGGAGAATCCAAAGTTAGAAACTTTGTTGAATTGTGCAATTGTGCTTAGACGATCGTTGGGTAAATTCTTGAATACAATAATATCAAATATAAAATACCGAAGATAGTGGCAAGAGAAAATAGCCAATTTAGGTCAATTCTGTTATATTTGTGCTTAAGCACGGCGATCATCAATCCAATGATGAAGCAAAATAATAAAATAGGAGCTACGAGTGCAATCTTATTCGTAAAAGCAAGGCTGATTTGATTCAATTTGCTCTTGGCTTCCTGTCCTAAAAATAGCGGATAAGAGGCAAAGGCCAATAAAATGATAAATAACCTTAACAGCGTTTTTGCGATTATTTTGCTTATGGTATGATTTTTGGCTGTAATCTTCATGATTTGTGGATTAATTTACCCCAAAAATACAATTTGAAATTAAAATTTATACATATGAATCGATTCGTTTTATCATTAGCAACTGTTTTTGCTACGGTGACCTTATTTTCTTGTGGAGCACAAAAGCAAGGTACATCAACTGGAAATCCTTCTTCCAATACGAGTGCAGCTTCAGGTCCTAGCGCTTCGGATTGGAAATCCGCTGTAAAAGGAACGTGGACATTGAATACAATCGATAGAGAAAATTTACCTGCTTCATTCACCATTAAAAGTGTATTTGAGGAAGCTCCTGCAGAATGTTTTGTGGGTAGTACCTGGAATTTTATTGGAAATGGTAAAGGATCAATTACATTTAATGCCCAAGGGACTTTATGTGCTCCGGGTGCATCACGTGAGATCTTTTGGTCGATCTATAATCCTGGAAAAGGCTTAGGCGAACCTCAATTTCAATTTAAAAAGATTTATGCAGGTGATAAGGCGAAGAACGTAACAACAGGTTATCGCTTGGATTTATCTTATTCGGACGGGAACAAATTAGTTATGCGTATGCCATTAACTGTTGCTAATGGAGAAGCGTATTTGGTCTTTAATTTTACGCGTTCAAATTAAGCGTAAGCGATAAAAGAAGAATAACAAAAAGCTATAGGAATTCCTATGGCTTTTTTTGTTTAAAATTTAATACTTTTACACTCCCAATTCATTATGATTTATTTGCATTGTAGGCTGGAGAGTCCATGGATGTGATGAGAAGCAAATGATGCATTCATAATCGCGTGCGCTGATAAACTAAATTGTAAGAATGAAGATGGGATAAATACCTAACGATTTCGTCAGGTATCGCTTAATCTAGAGAGAAACATGGCTGAACAAAACACGAAAACTGCTTTAATCACAGGCATTACAGGACAAGATGGTGCCTATCTAGCAGAATTCCTATTGAAGAAAGGTTACAAAGTACACGGTTTAAAACGCCGGAGCTCTTTATTTAATACAGATCGTATTGACCATCTTTATCAAGATCCTCATCTTGACAATAGAAATTTTACTTTGCATTTTGGTGATTTGACGGATTCAACCAATTTGATTCGTATTATACAGGAAACACAGCCTGACGAGATTTATAATCTTGCGGCGCAATCTCACGTAAAAGTTAGCTTTGATACGCCGGAATATACGGCAAATGCAGATGGGATTGGTACATTGCGAATCTTGGAAGCAGTTAGATTATTGGGCATGATCGAGAAGACCCGTATTTATCAAGCTTCGACTTCCGAACTGTATGGATTGGTGCAAGCGGTTCCACAAAGTGAAACAACACCTTTTTATCCAAGAAGCCCTTATGCCGTGGCAAAAATGTATGGCTATTGGATTACCGTAAATTACCGTGAAGCCTATAAGATGTATGCCTGTAACGGCATTTTATTCAATCACGAGAGTCCTGTGAGAGGGGAGACTTTCGTGACACGCAAAATTACCAGAGCAGTAGCAAAGATAGCGTTAGGGTTGCAAGATAAATTATATCTCGGTAACCTGTCTGCACAACGTGACTGGGGTCATGCTAAGGATTATGTGGAGGCAATGTGGCTGATTCTTCAACAAGAAACGCCCGAAGATTTTGTGATTGCTACAGGGGTGACCACAACCGTTAGAGATTTTGTGCGTATGGCTTTCGCCGAATTAGGTATCGAAATAGAGTTCAGTGGAAAAGGTGAACAAGAAAAAGGGGTAGTTATTGATATTGATGAAGAGCGCCTAGCCCAGCTAAATATAGATAAGTCGTTGATTAAATTCGGCCAGACCGTTGTTAAGGTTGACCCTGCTTACTATAGACCAACTGAAGTCGATTTACTTATTGGTGATCCGACCAAAGCAAATACAAAACTCGGATGGACGCCAAAATATGATCTCCAAATGTTGGTAACAGACATGGTACAATCCGATCTTCATTTAATGAGAAAGGAAGAATACTTGAAACAAGGCGGATTTGAGACCTTGAATTATTTTGAATAATCCATAATTGGTAATAAAAAATAAAACTGGAATAATTTTTGTTTAAACATTTATTGGTATAAATTTATACCTATGATGACAGTATATTATGATGAATTCAGAAGTTGATTCAAGTAAGAAAGAAGAAGAAAAGAAGAAAGATTCTTCAAAGATCTACTTCTTTATCATTGCTATAGCAGCACTACTTGCAACGAACATATATTTTTATGTTAAGTTTAAGACCAACGGTGAAAAGGTCTATACATTGACTGTAGAAAAGGAAAATCTGCAGGTACAGATCGATCGCATAGAAGCTGAATTGGATAAAATTGATATAGAAAATGTCCAATTGACTCCAGAGATGACAGTTCAGAAGGATGATTCTAGAGCAGAGATCGCAGAGCTTCGTAAAAAGCTCGAAAATAAGAGTATTTCTCCAAAAGATATTGATGACGCACAGCACAAGATCAATCAGCTCAAGAAGCAGGTAGATACTTATCGTGTCAATGTGCAACGTTTGATTCAGGAAAATCAAATCTTATCAAAGCAAAACTCCAACTTGAATGAATCTGTCGTTGAAAAGGAAAAGCAAATCACCTCTTTGGTTACCTCAAATTCTGAACTGAAAGAGAAGGTTGCGACTGCTTCAGCATTAAAAGTTTCAAGCATTAGCATAAATGGCCTCGAAGTCAAAAAGAATGGAAAGGAGTTTGTAGAGGAACGTGCCAAAAAAATTGATAAATTAAAAATCAATTTTACCATTGCTGATAACCCGTTAGCTAAAAATGGAGAACGTGATATATATGTCAGAATTATCGACCCGCAAGGCAATTTGGTCGTGCAAGGCGATAATATTTTCTATGTACACGGAGAGAAATTGCAATATACGTTTAAGCATAATATTCTATTTACCAACAAAGGCGAAGATTACATCGTGTACTGGGCATCAGAAGACGGATTTTCAAAAGGAGCCTATACTGTATTGTTATATGAAGATAATGCAATCATGGGACGATCTACTGTCGTATTGCGTTAAAAATAGATAGACAAATACATAAAAAAGCTCTTTGCATTCGCAAAGAGCTTTTTTATGTATGGTATTGTGTCCTATAGTAGTCCGTAGAAAATAATGAACAAAAATATCATCGATCAGGGGGACAGATTTTGAACTATAGATTGTTTGTGAGGCTATAAGTTCTCTCTATTGGATATTTGTTCTTTAAGATATTATACTAATTATGGCTGTCAATATTAAGACTCGATCTGCTGCAGAGGAAGCAGTATATGAAATATTGTGCCTTCGCCTTCTACAGTCTCAAAATAGATTTGTCCATTACTGGCTTCGATTGTTTTCTTGACAAGTACCAGACCTAAGCCATTCCCGGAACTTTTTGTTGTGAAATTAATCTGAAATATCTTATCCTGCATTTCTTTAGGAATGCCATAGCCATTGTCTTTGACGTCTATTTTAACAAATTTATCCGAATAGCGTTCAATGGAAATCTCTATCTTCATGTTTTTTCGTCCATAGCCACCCTCAATCGCATTTTTTATTAAGTTGTTGAAGGTTCTCAATAACTCATTGCCATCTGCTTTGACAATGAGTGCTTTGTGATCTACATTATTAATCAGACGGATACTCACATTCGGCGTATTGTTGTATAAAGAAATGGATTTTGTTATTTTTTCAACAATATTGATGTTTTCCATGACCGTATTTGGAAATTTTGCGAAATGCGAAAACTCTGAGGCGATATGGGTCAATGCATCGATTTGTTCGATAAATGATGTTGAGAATTTATTGAAGCGATCCGGGAACTTAGGGTCATCGTCTTTGTACGATCGACGGAGTTGCTGTATCCCTAACTTCATTGGCGTCAATGGGTTTTTTATTTCATGTGCTATCTGCTGAGCCATCTCGCGCCAGGTAGACTCGCGTTCGGTATCTTTGATTTTGTTCGCATAATCCTCCAGTTTGATGATCATGAGATTGTATTCCTTGATCAATGTACCAATTTCATCGTTTCGCTGCCAGAATAAAGGTTCGTTGGGTTGTCCCAAACGCAACTGCGAAATCTTTTTACTGATGATGCTCAAGGGATTGGTGACACTATTGGCAACGAACGTTGCATAGAAACCAAAACCTATAATAATCAGCGAATAGATATTCACAATAGTATTTAAAAGCAGATTTTTATTAATGTTTTCTTCTTTTTGGAGGGAGAAATTCGGGATTCCAATATAAGCCAGCGTGTTATAGTTTTTGTCTCTGATAGTCGCATAGCTGGTCTCAAATTGGAAAGTACCTATCCGTTCATCTTCGATCGTCTCTGATTTTTTCAATATGGAAAGATTCTTTAGCGCTGCCGGATTTATGAAAGTCGAAAAAAGCTCCAGATCGTAAATTCTACGCTGGGAGCTATAAAGTAATCTACCCGATTTAGAATAAAGGTTAAAGTCTTTGGAAATTGTTTCAGACAATGTCTTGAGAATACTGATCAGCTGTGTCTCATTGGAGGTTTCATCCGTATAAGTCAACATATTTTCCATCCTTTTGCCAAGCTCAATAATAAAGCGCTCCTTACTGGCTTTATTATTATTGTAAAGTTGTTTGTTGATACTTATATAAGAGATAACGGCGGATATCAGAATAGCCAAAATTACCGAAGAGATAATGGAGGTTTGAATACGTGTAGAATACTGTATTTTATTAACGATTTTGTAAAACTGGTATTTTAAATTACGGAAAGTAAGTTTGGTATTTTTAAGAAAGATATAGAATGATTTGATGAAATGGAAAAACATGAAAATTATAAAGAATACCAGGAACAGAAACGATGTAGTTGCGAGGTAATCCCAAAAAGAGGGTTTTTCTTTGCTGATAACATATGTCGAGAATTTATTGGCAACATAGGCCATATGCAGGTATGCATCTCGGTCCAATACTTCAATATATTCACCTGGAGCACCCTTAAGTCCCCTTAAATTGTTTTCGTATGTATACTTTCCAAATTGCGTTATTAAAGATCCTCCTTTATAGAGAGCAATTGAATAATCCCCTTTATTATAATATTGCGAATTGTTGATCCGCATATCTGTCAGGATTTCTGGATAGGGAACCGTATAGCTAAAGTCTTTATTGGACAGATTGATAATCACATTGACAATCCTATTTTGATCGATAGTGACTGGAATAATGGAGAAATACTCATGTGTGCCTAGTTCAGCACTGGCACGATAAAAGTTTTGGGTTACTTTTATCGATTTATTGATCACCTTTTCTCTATATTCATTAATCTTATTTTGGCTTGCTGGATTGAGCGGCATATTATTCTGATCATAATAATATGCTTTGAACTCATATTTGGAGAGATAACCACTAAAATACTTTTTCTTGATAAAATCGTTAATTCCCTCCGTATTGGTATAGGGTAGGCTTATATTGAATAGATGCTTTAATTCTTGATCGTTGGCTAGACTACTTTCAATATCCGAGAAAAGAGAAACCGCATTTACATCATCTTCTGATTGCAGATTACTCAACAAGATCTTCATATCGATCAGATTGCGCTCCTGGTAGAAGCGTGCATGTGTAATCGCACTTATAATTGCCCAAAGTATGAGTACAGCGATATAATTTGTCAATATATGCCGGTCGAAATACTTCTCTCCAAATGACTTAATCAAGATGATTAGTGCAAGTAGCAAGTTGACCAGGCTATTTTTCTCTATATAGAAGGAAATAATCAAAATGACAAAAATGACACATGCCAGCTGGATGTTGAGTAGCTGTGTCGGTTTTAATTCCAATTTTTTAAGAAAAAATAGTACTAGATCGATGTAGATACTCAGGGCTAAAATACCGAGACCAACAATGCCGAGATCGACCCAACTTAAGAAATGTAAATCGACCAGTTTTGTGAAGTCAAAATAAATATTATTGGAATGGGTAATTAAAGTGCCCGCGATGTCATACAATAAACCAAAAGACAGATAGATACTTAATATAAATCCTATTGCGATTGGAATTCTAAAGAGCTGAATATTTTTTATCTTATCAAAATTGAGTTCTTTACGAATTGAATAGATAAAGAGAATTAACCATAGCACCAATATGGTGGTCGACATCACTGACCATATATTGGGGAAGAAGCGGTTATATGCGTAATTACGTGAGTCAAAGATCGAAAATGTTGCGTTTTCGGAAAGCAAATTCCATTTAAGATCTGCAAATTTGACCATGCTAAATATTGCTAAAAGTAATAGAGCAGACCACCAGGCTCTGCCTGTTTTGGCCATATGCAGACAGAGGCTATTAAAGAAAATCAATAATGCAATCCAGGCGAGTAGCCAGCAGAAAAATTGCAAAATCGTATAGGCGTTCTCATGTTCCCCGTCTTTTAGCTTAACCGAGAAAAGATATGACCCCTCATTGCTATATATATTTTTAATGGTGACCGTATCCGTATAGGATGCAATATCAATATTTCTGGAGTCGAAGAAGTTTCTCTTCAATGAGCTATTTAAATATGGATTATTGTTATTTGTATATCCCTTTACAATGATATAGGCAAGGATACTGATATTGCCTATCGTTTTTTTACGAACGACATAGGAGCGATTATCATCCTGAATAAAATTGGATTTTTCGAGAAATCCCTGATCTGTAATGGGCACAAATAAATGTGTACTCCACATTTTCGGTTCGTGGTTTTTGAAGAGGAATAGATAAACCTTTTCATTGGTTTTATACTTTTCAAATGCCTGATAAACCGCTATTGGATATTGATCGTAATTTTTGAATGTTTTGAGCAATAATGAATCATTGAAAAGGCGATCGACTTTCTTCTCTTGTTGAGCGATATAATCGTTGAGTGATTTTGTATCAATGTCTAGTATTTCCTTATCGGTAACAGATTCTTTAATCGTAATAGCTGTTCCTATAAAGCATAAAGTCAAGATAAGTAGAAGTAATCGAATTTTTATACCAGAATTCACGTTCATCAATTTACATTATCGTAAATATAAAAAAAAGTCCTTGCTTTCTCAGGACAAGGACTTTTATATTATTTTATTCTCTACTGCTTATTACGCGTGGGGTTCTTCTTGTTTGAAGATTTTAGCAGTCAAATACTCGCGGTTCAAACGAGCAATATTTGTTAATTTGATACCTACAGGACATTCAGCTTCACAAGCACCAGTGTTGGTACAGTTACCGAAACCTTCAGCATCCATTTGATCTACCATTGCCTGTGCACGTTCGTAACGTTCAGTCTGACCTTGAGGTAACAAGGCAAATTGAGATACTTTTGCAGAAACGAATAACATTGCTGAAGCATTTTTACATGCCGCAACACACGCACCACAACCGATACATGTTGCCGATTCGAAAGCTTCGTCAGCGATACGTTTAGGAATAGGAATAACATTAGCATCAGGGACACCACCAGTATTGATATTCACATATCCACCCGCCTGTTGAATGCGATCAAAAGCTGTACGGTCAACAGCAAGATCTTTTAATACTGGGAATGCAGCAGCTCTCCAAGGTTCAATGACGATCGTCTGTCCATCGTGGAAGCTACGCATGTGCAATTGACATGTCGTTGTACCTTCTTTAGGACCATGAGGCCGACCGTTGATTACTAATGAACACATCCCGCAGATACCTTCACGACAGTCGTGATCGAAATATACAGGATCTTCTCCTTTACGAGTCAATTCTTCATTGACAATATCAAGCATCTCTAAGAAAGACATATCATCAGCGATATTGTTTGCCTGATAAGTTACAAATTGACCTTTATCTTTATCATTTTTTTGACGCCAAACTTTCAGCGTTAAATTCATATGTTGTGCCATGATAATTTTCTTTCTTATTTATAACTTCTTTGTGTTAACTGAACGTTCTCGAATACCAAGTCTTCCTTGTGTAATTCCTCAGGTACATTGTCTCCTTTGTATTCCCAAGCAGATACATATGCGAATTCTTCATCGTTACGTTTTGCTTCACCTTCTTCAGTTTGGCTTTCTAGACGGAAGTGACCACCACAAGATTCAGCACGTTGCAATGCGTCGACAACCATTAGCTCACCTAATTCCAAGAAGTCGGCTACGCGGCCGGCTTTTTCTAAAGAAAGATTTAATTCTTCGTTCTCGCCAAGAACTCTAACGTTTGTCCAGAATTCTTTTTTCAACTCTTGGATCAAACCTTGTGCTTTTTGTAGTCCTTCAGCTGTACGAGCCATACCACAATATTCCCACATGATGAGACCTAATTTTTTGTGGATATCATCAACAGTTTGTGTACCGTTTAAAGACAACAATTTGTTGATTTTCTCTTCAACTTCCTTACGTGTAGATTCGAAAGCTGGGTGGTTATGATCTACTGGCGCGAATGAACCTAATTTAGCTAAGTAATCACCCACAGTGTAAGGGATTACAAAATAACCATCGGCAAGACCTTGCATCAATGCCGAAGCACCTAAGCGGTTTGCACCGTGGTCAGAGAAGTTACATTCACCTAATGCGTACAATCCAGGGATTGTAGTCATCAAGTTATAATCAACCCATACACCACCCATTGTGTAGTGAACAGCTGGGTATATACGCATCGGTTGTTTATAAGGGTTCTCGTCAGTGATTTGGTAGTACATGTCAAATAAGTTACCGTATTTAGCACGTACAGCATCTTCGCCTAAACGGCCAATAGCTTCTTTGAAATCCAAGAATACCGCGAAACCAGTTTTACCAACACCACGACCATCATCGACAGCTTCTTTTGCATTACGTGATGCTACGTCACGAGGTACTAAGTTTCCGAATGAAGGGTATTTACGTTCCAAGAAGTAATCTCTGTCATCTTCTTTGATATCGTTAGCTTTGATTTCACCTTTGCGTAATCTTTCGGCCATTTCTTGAGTCTTAGGAACCCATACACGACCATCGTTACGTAATGACTCAGACATCAACGTCAATTTAGACTGGTGATCTCCAGTTACAGGAATACAAGTTGGGTGAATTTGAGTGTAACAAGGGTTAGCGAAGTAAGCGCCACGTTTGTGTGCTCTCCAAGCTGCTGTAACGTTACATCCCATTGCATTTGTAGACAAGAAGAAAACGTTACCGTAACCACCAGTACACATCAATACTGCGTGTGCAGCATGAGTTTCGACTTTTCCTGAAACCAAATCACGTGTTACGATACCTTTCGCATGACCATCGATCATAACGAGGTCTAACATCTCATGACGTGTATACGATTTTACTTTTCCTTTTTTGATTTGGCGGTTTAATGCTGAATAAGCACCCAATAATAATTGTTGTCCAGTTTGACCACGCGCATAGAACGTACGGCTTACCTGTGCACCACCGAAAGAACGGTTGTCTAATAAACCTCCGTATTCACGAGCAAATGGAACACCTTGAGCAACACATTGGTCGATGATGTTTACAGATACTTCAGCCAAACGGTAAACGTTTGCTTCGCGTGAACGGTAGTCACCCCCTTTGATTGTATCGTAGAATAAACGGAAAACAGAGTCACCATCATTTTGGTAGCTCTTTGCTGCATTGATACCACCTTGCGCTGCAATAGAGTGTGCACGGCGAGGTGAATCTTGATAACAGAATGTAATTACATTATATCCTAATTCAGCTAAAGATGCTGCTGCAGACGCACCAGCAAGACCTGTACCAACAACAATAACAGTAAATTTACGTTTGTTAGCAGGGTTAACCAACTTAAGATTAAATTTATGATTTGACCACTTTTGGGCTAATGGGCCCGCTGGTACTTTTGAATCTAACATATCTCTTAATTTTATATTGATCGATAAAGCCTGAGCTTTATCTTAAAAGATTCTGAATTATTTAAAGAAGAAAAACAATGGCATTATTGCAAAGCCAATTGGAATTAATACCCCAAATACCCAAACACCGATTGCTCTGATAATTCCAATATATCTTCTGTGGTTAAAACCTAAAGTTTGGAATGCAGATTGGAAACCATGAATTAAGTGGAATGCCAAAGCTGCCATAGCAATAACATACAAAGCTACCAATGCAACATTTTTGAATGCAAAGTCAACTTGCTTGTACAAATCTCTCGCTTTCAAGATTTGAACATTGTTTTCTACCGTTTCTTGGTAGTCGTGGAATTCAGAAGCTTGAAGTTCTCTCGCTGTGGTTTGTCCAGTTGCCAAATCAGTACGGTATTCGATGTACGGCACTTCATCATTGTGAAACTTCCACCAAAAATTAGACATGTGCGTAGCTAGGAATACTAAAATGACAGTACCTAAGATACCCATGTTGCGTGAATTCCACTTGCTGTTTGCTTGACCATCATATTTGGCATAACCAATAGGACGAGCGGCCTTGTTTTTCATCGACAATGTAATAGCGTAGATGACGTGAACAATTACCGAAGCATACAATAAGTAAGAAACAACTTTGATTGGTGTAAAGTGAGTCATGAAATAGGCGTACTTGTTGAACGCTAGACCCGCATCATCTTTAAATAATTGCAAGTTACCAACCAAGTGAACAACTAGGAATAAACATAGGAAGATTCCTGTTAAGCTCATGATTAGCTTCTTCCCAATCGAAGAACTGAAAACTGGCTTTGATTTACTCATTATCCTTGTAATTTAATTTTAATTAGGCAAATCTACTATTTGCGATTAAATATGATACCATTTTGACAAGAAAAAGCAATAATTTAGAACGGTTCTAAAGTTTCTTAAAATAAAAAGTCCGTTTTGAATAAAAACGGACTTTCTAATGGTATATGAACAGGGGTTAATGCCCTATAAAATACTGAATAATCTATAGCCTAAGCCGATACTCCACATGTTGATTTTTGGATTTGCCTGACTCTCGTTGTTAACTTTGTTTAAACCCATTTCGTAACGTAGATCGACACGTAAGCTTGAAATGTCAGCACCTACACCAAATGCCCACGAAGTGCCACTTTTTTTGTAGTTATTTGGATTCAGTTGATCAATGACTTTATCTTGCTTGTCATCTACTTTAAATGAAAATATAGGACCCGTTTGAATTCTTGCTCCAATCGGACCCAAACCAAAACGCTTGCCCAATAATACAGGAACATCAACTGTAGTAAACTTAACATCTGTCGATTCACCATTTTGATTGGTTACTTTTGTGTTTTTACCTGTTAAATAAACTTCAGGTTGAATATGGAAACCCAATACACCAACACGTCCATAAAGACCCGCCTGGTAGCCTGCTTTCGTGTCTGAATTGAAATATTTGCCATCGCTTTTAAGCTTAGAGAAGTTCAAACCTCCTTTTACACCGACCTCAAATCCAGGCAGGAGTTGAGCCTGTGCCGTTGCAACGCTACCACAAATCAAAAGTAATGCTGGTAAAATCTTTTTCATAATCTTTTATTTATGTATATATTGTATCTTTAAAGAAACTTTTACAGTTCAGTAAAGATATACAAATTTTATACCTAAATCTTAGTTATGCTGAAAATTAACGAAGAACAATGGCAAGTAGCCAAAGAAAAACTCCGTCGTAAGTACAACCATTTAAGTGATGAAGATCTAGCTTTTCACGCGGGAGAGGAAGATAAACTAATCCGTAGATTGTCGTTACGCCTGAGGCGCAAACCCTCATATATTTTATTCACCATAGGTAAAGAGATTCAGGATATTAGTAGCAACAGAGTATGATCGATACCATTAGCTGGGCCGATTTCGAGAAAGTGGATTTGCGAGTCGGAACTATTCTAGATGCACAAGATTTTCCAAAAGCTAAAAAGCCGGCCTATCAATTAAAGCTTGATTTTGGAGATGAGATAGGTATATTACAAAGTAGTGCCCAGATTACAGTACACTACAGCAGAGCAGAGCTGATCGGAAAGCAAGTTGTCGCCGTTATAAACTTTCCGAAAAAACAGATCGCCAATTTTTTTTCTGAGTGCTTAGTGACAGGATTTCCAGATGAAAATGGGGATATTATTTTGACCTCTGTCGATAAAAAATTACCAAATGGATCTAAACTTAGCTAAGTTTGTGCCATGACATTTATAGATTTTGAAGGAACACAACTGATTGATGGTGACGAGTCATTTATGCGTATGGCACTGAATGAAGCGAAGATGGCATACGAGGAAGGCGAAGTACCTATTGGAGCAGTTATTGTACATCGAGGGCGCGTTATAGGGAAGGGGCACAATCTAACACAACGATTGAATGATGTTACGGCTCATGCAGAAATGCAAGCTTTCACGGCCGCCGCAAATTATCTAGGTGGTAAATACCTCGACGAATGTACTCTATATGTAACCATAGAACCTTGTATTATGTGTGCCGGAGCGGCTTATTGGGCACATATCGGTAAAATAGTCTATGGGGCGAAGGATGAAAAACGTGGTTATTCCCATTTTCATGACAAAATATTGCACCCTAAAACAGTCGTTACTCAAGGGGTTTTACAGGATGAATGTGCCGATTTGGTAAAATCATTTTTTCGTCAAAAACGCTAATAGAATATAGAATTTATTGTAACACATAAAAACATAACAGGCGATATTGTGTTATATTTGTATAGTAATAACAAGAAGTAATAAACATTTAAATTAAAATAGATATGGCATTTGAATTAGAAGCGTTACCATACGCAGCCGACGCATTAGAACCACATATTGACAAGACTACAATGGAAATCCACCATGACAGACATCATCAGGCATATGTGGATAACTTAAATAAAGCAATCGCAGGAACAGATGCAGAGAACTTATCTTTATTGGATATTATCAAAAATGTAAGTAAATATTCCGCAGCAGTGCGTAACAATGGTGGCGGTCACTACAATCACTCTTTGTTTTGGAAAGTTTTAGGTCCAAACGCTGGTGGTGCTCCAACAGGTGAATTAGCCGATGCAATCAATGCTACATTCGGTTCATTTGACGAGTTGAAAAAACAACTTCAAGCAGCTGGTGCAACTCGATTTGGATCTGGATGGGCTTGGTTAATTGTTACTGCTGATGGTAAGTTGGCTGTAACTTCTACACCAAATCAAGATAATCCATTGATGGATGTTGCTGAGGTAAAAGGAACGCCTATCTTAGGTATCGACGTTTGGGAGCACGCATATTATCTGAAATTCCAAAATAAGCGTCCAGCATATTTGGAGGAAATCTTTAATGTTATCAATTGGGATGCTGTAGCACAAAATTATGCTGCTGCAAAATAATTGATTATTCAATAGTAAGAGACAAAAGCGACAATTTAATTTATTGTCGCTTTTTTTGTTTCGGTGAACTACAATCAATTGTTTTTGTATTACCCATTTTTACAAACAATATTTGATAGCCTGCAATGGCTTAAAGCGTGTAAAAGCAAATTGTCAATTCAATACATGAAAAATCTTTTCATACTTTTAGCGGCACTCTTTGTCTTAATTTCCTGCCAGGGGCAGGAAAAAGAAATAAAGAAACCTGATTTCTCAAAATTACCTTCAAAAAATACAGCAGAGCTGGATACAGCGACGTTTGCTGCAGGCTGCTTTTGGTGCACCGAAGCACAGTTTAAAGAGTTGAAAGGTGTTGTAAATGTGGTTTCAGGATATACTGGAGGATGGGTGGAGAATCCAAGTTATGCTCAAGTTTGTACAGGGAATACTGGGCATGCAGAGGCGACCAATATTATTTTTGATCCAAAAGTAATCAGCTATGATAAGCTGTTAGAAGCTTTTTTTGTAGCGCATGACCCGACTGAGCTCAATCGGCAAGGAAATGATATAGGTACGCAATATCGTTCGTCCATTTTTGTGCATAATAAGGAGCAACTGGATAAGACTAAGTACTATCTTTCGGCTTTAGAAAAAGAAAAGGTTTATAGCAAGCCTATTGTCACAGAGGTGGTGCCGGCCACCACATTTTATCCGGCAGAAGACTATCATCAAGATTATTATAGATTAAATGGAAAGGAACCTTATTGCCAATTGGTCATTAAACCGAAATTGGAAAAATTTAAACGTATCTTTTCCACTGTGCTGAAAGAAGGACAGTAACTTTGGGTATTCATAAAATTTAAGGTAATTTTACTCCTATTAACATGATTTAATGTCATGCTAATAAGTTGAAAAATAAATCATTGTAATATGTCTAAAGGATTTTTTACAGTTCCTGTTCCTACCAATGAACCGGTGTATACTTACGCTGTCGGAACGAAAGAACGTAAGTTGTTGAAAGCAGCAATTGATGAAGCACGTTCAAAACAAATCGATATCCCAATGTATATTGGCGGTAAAGAAATCACTACTTCTAAAAAAGTAACTATAGCTCCTCCACATGACCATCAACATATTTTAGGTCAATACAATCAAGGTGATAAATCTCACGTAACAGATGCAATCAATGCAGCATTAGCTGCAAAAAAAGATTGGGAAAATCTTACTTGGGAAGATCGCGCTGCGATATTCTTAAAAGCAGCTGAATTGATCTCTGGAAAATACCGTTATGAGTTAAATGCTGCGACCATGTTGGGGCAATCCAAAAACCCATATCAGGCAGAAATTGACTCGGCATGTGAGATTACAGACTTTTTGCGCTTTAATGTGCAATATATGACTGAAATCTATAAGCAGCAGCCTCCTATCTCAGGAAAAGGTGTTTGGAATCGTGTGGAGCAACGCCCGCTTGAGGGTTTCGTATTCGCATTGACTCCGTTCAATTTTACGGCTATTGCAGGTAACTTACCTTCATGTGTTGCCATGATGGGAAATGTTGTGGTATGGAAACCATCTAATACACAGATCTATTCAGCTAATGTGTTGATGAAAATATTCCGTGAAGCTGGACTTCCGGATGGTGTTATCAACTTGGTATATGTTTCAGGTCCTGATGCTGGCGATGTGATTTTCCAACACCCTGATTTTGCAGGTATTCACTTCACAGGTTCAACAGGCGTATTCCAGGATATCTGGAAAACGATTGGTAACAATATACACCGTTATAAAACCTATCCACGTATTGTCGGTGAGACTGGTGGTAAAGATTTTATCGTTATACACCCTTCAGCGGACTTGAAAGCAGCCAATACAGCACTGGTTCGTGGTGCATTCGAGTACCAAGGACAGAAATGTTCTGCAGCATCTCGTGCATATATTCCTAAATCATTGTGGCCTGCATTGAAAGAGTCGATGACGAATGATGTGAAGTCATTTACGATCGGCGGGACAGAAGATTTTACAAACTTTATCAATGCTGTCATTGACGAGAAGTCATTTGATAAATTGGCGAAATATATTGATAGAGCCAAAGAATCTGATGATGCAGAAATTGTGGTTGGCGGTACATATGATAAATCTAAAGGTTATTTCATCCATCCAACAATCATTGAAGCTTCAAAACCAGATTATGAGACCATGGTTGAAGAGTTGTTTGGACCTGTATTGACGATATACGTTTACGAGGATGTTAAGTTTGAAGAAACCTTAGATATCGTTGACACAACCTCAATCTATGCCTTGACAGGTTCAATCATTGCACAGGATCGTTATGCAATTAACTTAGCTACAGATAAATTAAGACATGCTGCCGGTAACTTCTACGTGAACGACAAATGTACTGGGGCTGTTGTAGGTCAACAACCATTTGGTGGTGCTAGGGGTTCTGGTACAAATGACAAAGCTGGTTCAATGATCAACTTGCTTCGTTGGGTGTCTCCACGTACAATCAAAGAGACATTTAATCCAGATACAGATTATCGATATCCTTTCTTGGAAAAAGGAGAATAGGGGGCGTATAGCTACCTAGTGAAATATAGAAAAGGGCGCTTGTAAAGCGCCCTTTTCTATTTCTTAAATAGCCCCAGTTCTGTTCCATCATCTCTGGTCATCCGGATTGCCAATGATTTGTTGTTTCCAGATACGTCAATAATTGTTCTTTTACCAATTTTTGGACCACCGCCTATAAATACAGGGTAATTGTGGTCTTTATCTGCAGGGTAATATCCATATTGATGTGTATGACCGGAGATCATGGCGTCAATTTTATATTTCTGAAATAGGGGATGAAAACATGCTCTGTTGTCTAAAGTTCCATGCCAGTCATCCGAATGGAAGATAGGTATATGACTAATGACAACGGTATGTTGGGCAGCTTTTCGCTCTTTGGATTGTAAGATCTTTTCCAGCCATTTTGCTTGTTCTTTTCTGTAATTGTCGTAATCGACTGTTCCTGCATATACTTCATGATTATCAGGTTTGTCCTCACCGCTATCCAGCATGATCCAAAAAATGGGTCCTCTTTTAAAAGCTTGGTAATACTTATTGTCGGGATAACCAAAATAGCGTTTAAAATTACGTGCGAAAGATCCCCTTGTCTCGTGGTTCCCCCTGTTCATAATGAATGGTTTGCTTGCCGCAAAAAACTCAATTGGCTTGAGCAATTTCTCCGTAATATCTTGCTGATTGGTGACATAATGAAAGGAATCTCCATTCATCACAAAGAAATCGTATGGCGAAATATCCTGATGTGGGATAAGGTCACGGTAGCTGCTTCTTTCCTCGTGTACATCGTTGTATACGAGGCAGCGAATTTGCTCTTGATTGTCCTTAGCCAACTTAGCGTCGAAAATAGGTGTTTCTATTTCTTGACCGTATACGATTTTATAAGGATCGAACTTTTGGATTTCCTTCGCCTTGATGCGGTAACGAAATGATCGCGGAGCGTTCTCAATAGTAAAATGAAAAAAATCGGTATTCGCATTGATCATCCCATCTTCGGATTGGTAGATTTTTTTCTGCACATTTCCAGTGTTATCTAGAATCTCGAGCCAGGCAAAAGCCTCTTTACTCAAAATCGTAAAAACACTGATCCCTGTTTCTGTTTGATTTTGTAAATATGCAGGTACGACAAAATTGAACTCGCTTTCTGTACCATTTGATTTTTTTTCTTGCGCGATACCTATATTGGGTAGTGTGATCCCAGCCAGCGCCAGAGATTCTAGAAATCTTCTTCTATTAAAATTCATAATAATTAGTTCAATAAATTATTTGATGTTGATTTCAACGTATAAGGGTCTATGGTCGCTAGCGTATTTTTCATCCAGAATACGATGGTTGGAGAATTTCGCATTTGCCGTTTTGGTCATCATAATATAATCGATTTCTGTGGTGGGTTTATCTTGTGGGAAAGTAAAGCCATTTGTGATGCTGCTTTTTGCGAATAATTTGCCAAGTTCAGTAATTGCTGGATCGTTAGGTTTGGAGTTAAGGTCACCGACAAGAATGGTGGGTAATTTTTCATTCTTGAAACGATTCGTGATGAATTTTGCCTGTTCGATTTTGTTCTTGTCTCTAAGATCAAGGTGTGTGTTCGCAAAAAGAAGTTTCCTTTTTTGAATTGTAACTTCGATCACCGATAAGCTTCGTCGCTCGCTTTCTACAGGGGACGGAAGAAAATATTTCTCCACCCGTTCAATCGGCTGTTTAGATAAGATTGCGGTACCATACTCTCCTTTGTCTAGGTCTATTCCTTTGGAAAATATATAATGCATCCCCGTTAGTTCAGCCAATTTTTTAGCCTGGTTTTCAAAATATGATCTGCCCAGGTTAACATCGATTTCTTGAAGCCCCACGAGGTCAGCTTTTGAATTTGTAATAATCTTAGCAATCGTATCAAGGTTGATAAGGGTTTCCTTTTCGGTCGGCGGGTTCCCATGGTGAATATTAAAGGAGAGCACACGTATTGTTTGGGCGCTTAGCTTAAATACTGATCCTAGGAGGATTAACAGGAATGGGATTAGTTTACGGTTCATTGTGTATATTAAGTTTAGCATTTGGATGTCAGACGGTTTTAATTCGCTGTGCTAAAAATAATAAAATCTATTAGTACATATTGAAAACTTTGGACATGTAACAAAATAATCATTTAAGCATATGATGGTTTGAACTTCTTCAAAAAAAAATAGCCACCCTAAACAGGGTGGCTACCTACATTATACTAATTTTTACAGCAACTAGTCTTTGTTTTCCTCGTTACTAAGCATTGGATCTTCTCCTGTTACTTCAGCACGGATTTTAGCCTCAAGTTCATCCATTAGATCTGGATTGTCGAATAATAAGGCTTTAACAGCATCTCTACCTTGTCCTAATTTGGTTTCGCCATAGCTAAACCAAGACCCTGCTTTTTTGATGATGCCATATTCAACACCTAAATCGATGATTTCACCTACTTTGGAGATACCTTCACCAAAGATGATATCGAATTCCGCGATACGGAATGGAGGTGCTACTTTATTTTTTACAATTTTTACTTTGACACGGTTACCCGATACTTCGTCGGAGTCCTTGATTTGTGATGTACGACGGATATCTAAACGTACAGAAGCGTAGAATTTTAATGCATTACCACCAGTTGTTGTTTCTGGATTACCAAACATCACTCCAATTTTTTCACGCAATTGGTTGATGAAAATACAACAACAATTTGTTTTTGAAATTGTACCTGTCAACTTACGTAAAGCTTGAGACATCAGACGGGCTTGAAGACCCATTTTAGAATCACCCATTTCGCCTTCGATTTCACCTTTTGGTACCAAAGCCGCAACGGAGTCAATAACGATTACGTCGATTGCACCTGAACGGATGAGGTTGTCAGCAATTTCTAAGCCTTGTTCTCCATTATCTGGTTGAGAAATCAATAAGTTTTCTACATCAACACCTAATTTTTGAGCGTAATATTTATCAAAAGCATGCTCAGCATCAATAATCGCTGCAATACCGCCTTTTTTTTGCGCTTCGGCAACAATGTGTGTTGCTAAAGTAGTTTTACCTGAAGATTCAGGTCCATATATTTCAATAATACGTCCTTTTGGTACACCTCCGATTCCTAAGGCAATATCCAAACCTAAAGATCCTGTAGAAATGGCCTCAATTGGCTCAACAGCAGTATCTCCTAACTTCATAATTGAACCTTTTCCAAAGTTCTTTTCCAATTTATCTAACGTTAGCTGTAAAGCTTTTAGTTTATCTGTGTTGCTCATATTTTTAGTATATATTTCTCAAAATTAAAAATAAAAAATCATAAACCAAATATTTTCACTAAAAAAATTAGTTTTTTGTTTCAAGACTTTCTGAAACACTTTTTATATGGTGATTTTTCTCGAAGTATTTGCACATATAAGTGATGGGGCATTTCTCGCAAAGTGGTTTTCGGGCCAAACATATATAGCGCCCATGTAAGATAAGCCAATGGTGGGCAATGGCAATGGTATCTTTGGGCAGATTTTTTACCAATTGTTTTTCCACAGCCAATGGCGTAGTTGCACGATAGGTTAGTCCAAGGCGGTTTGCAACACGAAAAACATGTGTATCTACGGCCATTGCAGGATTATGATAAACAACAGAAGAGATGACGTTAGCCGTTTTTCGACCTACACCGGGAAGTTTTACGAGATCCTCAATTTTTTCAGGTACAATATTGTCAAATTTTTCAATCAGCATCTGAGCCATACCAACAAGATGTTTGGCTTTATTATTCGGATAGCTTACAGATCTTATATAGCTAAATACTTCGTCCACACTAGAAGCTGCCAAGCTGTGTGCATCTGGGTAGCGTGCAAACAATTTGGGCGTGACTTGATTGATCCTTTTATCTGTGCATTGTGCAGATAAAATAACAGCAACCAGTAATTCAAATGGATTACCATAGTTGAGCTCTGTCTGCGCGTCAGGACTATTTTTGGAGAAATAATCCACAAAAGCCTTATATCGTTCTTGTTTTAACATTGGTTCAAAACTAGCCAAAATTTCCATCAAAAAAGAAATTTTGAAACTTACGGCATGGCTATTCGTCAGATTTTAGCTCACAGAGAACGAGGTAGATTACAACCACTTTGGAGTATCGCTGAATCAGAAATAAAGTAGGATAAAAAAATAAGGCCTAATCTCCAGATTAAGCCTTTCTTTTTTCCATTTGTTTGGAATATGCCAGGATATTCGCAATACATCTTTTGCTTGGATTAAGCAACATTTGTGGTAATTGAAGTTTCAATTCATTTTCTATGTCCTCGTCTGTCATTACCTTCTCGTTTTGGGTGAGCAAATTTTGAACTTCATTTTCTGATTGAGTAAAGTTTTCTACCATAAGCATCTTAAGTTTTGTCTCTGTAAGTTAATTAATTAAACGGACAAAAGATAGTTTTGGTATAAAAAACGAGAAAATATTTATTTTTTCTTTTTGTTAGTATATTCCTCTGCTTTGATGATAGCATTGTAGGCATTGACAATCCCCCCGGTGACCGAAATGTCTGCTAGCCGTACGGTTTTTGTGCTGTCTTCACCGACTTTGATTTGTACCAGCTGATCTGGCTTTTCCACAGATTCCATAATAATCTGTTTGGTTTCAATCGCGCTCAAATTCGGATAATAGGAACGAATCATCGCTGCAAGGCCAGCAACGACAGGTGCTGCCATACTCGTCCCTTGTTCTTCCTTATATTTTGAATCCGGCACCGTGGAATTGATGTGAACGCCCGGAGCAAAAACATCAACTGTTTTTTTGCCGTAGTTGGAAAAATCCGCTAAAAGTTCATTATCCAAATGAAGTCCTGTTGCGCCTACCGTAATCCATGCTTGAGCAACTCCAGTGGTATCGCCTGTTGTATTGGTATAATACTTCATCGGGAAATTAGGTTCCACATCATTGTTTTCACTGTCATTTCCCGCAGCATGTACCATCAATACATCTTTTGATTCTGCATATTTGATGGCCTCATCAACAGCCTGTTTATTATAGGCATAACTTTTTCCAAAGCTCATATTGAGTACTTTCGCTCCATGATCTGCTGCATAACGAATTGCATTTGCCACATCCTTATCGCGCTCATCGCCATCGGGAACAAGTCTTACTGTTAGTATTTGAACATTGTCTGCTACGCCGTTGATACCAATATTATTGTTGCGTTTTGCGCCAATAATTCCCGCTACGTGGCTACCGTGTAAAGCATCTGGTCCCTTGACATCAGCATTGCCATAGTGTCGCTCAGAAGCATCCTCATAATTATCTCCAACAATAGGGCGGGAGTCATAGTCTTTATTTAAATGATAGTCAACTTGATTGTTAAAATATTTTGCACCCTCGGTGATATCATCAAAAAATTTAACAAAGCCACCATTTTGGATCTCATCCTTTGCATAGCCAAGTGCAATACGTTGCGTGTTTGTCGTTGCTTTGAAATTGTCTATATCATCTTGCGTGATGTCTTCGGGCTTCTTACCGATTTCACGTACAACAGCGTCGATGTTGCGTTTGAGCGCATCATAGGAGAATTGGCCCATTTTGGCTTCTTCCAGTTTGTTTTTGTATTCAACGACCATCTTTTGATAGCTAGCGAAAGCTTTTCTATCTGTTTCATTAAGCTCAGTTGCGGGGGTTATGTTTGCAAACTTTTTGTCCAATATCCTAAGCTGTCTTGTCAATTCCAGGTTATCGAACTGTACATCCTTACCATCGGCATTTCCAATGAAGTTCCAGCCATATTTATCATTGACATAGCCATTCCCATCATTATCTATACCATTTGTAACACTATCTTTCAGGTTGATCCAGACAACATCTTTGAGATCCTCGTGATAAACATCAACACCACCATCCAGTACCCCCACAATGACTGGAGTGGATTTTTTTCCCTTCAATAAAGTTTTATACGTTTTTTCGGTACTGATTCCCATAACCCCATCCGTTTTATAATCCAAGTTAAACCAGTTTGCTGGTACGGAGTCAGATTGTCCAAAGGAGATGAGGGGCAGTGAGCCCAAAGTAATTAGATATAGTGATTTTTTTAAATTCATATGTCAATAATTCTTGATAAGTGCCTGCTTTTATTTGTTTCAATGCACGTGTTCCACTGGGTTATTCTCTTCTATTTATTTTAAATTTTCCTTATGAGCCTGTGAGCCCGCTTATTCCCGGCTATACAGGTTATAGGAGAATAGCAAAGATAATGCTAAGGACTCCTTTGAACTGTTAATTTTTATTAAATGTATTTATAATCCACATCTGTTGTCAAACTTTTGACGAAATATCTTAAATTCAAACCATTTCTAAAAATGATCTTGTTCTATTTGGAGATCCAAATGGCATGATCCAAAAAAATAGTGTTTATTGAGTAGCGTAAAAGAAAGCGAATGCAACAAAATAAGAAAAGACATTGGCCTGAATTGATGGCTCCAAAGGCTGCGGTTTATCCACACATCAGGCAGATACATGGCGATACTGTTCAAGATGATTATTATTGGATGATCGATTATTTTAAAAAGGGCGAAAAATCTCAGGAGGTTATTGACTACCTAGAACAGGAGAATACCTATACCAATTTGATGCTTGAGGATACTGCCGATTTACAGGAGGATCTATTTCAGGAATTGAAATTCCGTATTAAGGAAAAAGATGAGTCAGTACCTTACTACAAAAACGGGTACTACTATTATAGCCGAACCGAAGAGGGAAATCAATATTTCAAGTTCTGCCGGAAAAAGGGTACGCTTGAGGCCAAAGAGGAATTGTTGCTGGATGTTGATCAGCTTGCAGCAGGACATGCATATTATACCGCAAAAGGATTTTCGGTCAGTCCAGATAATCGTTTGCTTGCTTTTAGTGTGGATACAGTCTCGCGGAGAGAATATACCATATATATAAAGAATCTAGAGACGGGAGAAATCTATCCCGATCACATAAAGAACACTGAGGGAGCCGCGATCTGGGGGAATGATAATCTTACACTTTTTTATACCGCTAAAAATCCTATCACCCTACTTAGTGAAAAGATCATGCGACATGCATTGGGCAGCGACCCGAAGAAAGATGTGATGGTCTATGAAGAAAAAGATAACACAAATTATATAGGAGTCGGCAAATCCAAAAATGGAAAATATATCATGATCAATTCGGAAGGAACCTTATCCTCTGAAATATGGTTATTGGATGCCGATTTTCCACAGACAGAATTTCGTGTCTTTCAACCGCGGATGCACGATGTTCTTTATTCGGTCATTGCTTTGGAAGACAGATTCTTAATTCTGACCAATGATGAAGCTATCAATTTCCGAATTATGCAATGCCCATTAGATCGGACGGAGCGTAACAGTTGGCAAACTTTTATAGATCATCGTCCAGATGTCCTGGTCAGCGATATTGAAGAGTTTAAGGATTTTTTGGCAATTTCCGAGCGGAAAAATGGGCTGACTCAATTGGCGATTTATAATCTAAATAGTCAGCAGCAACACTACTTAGATTTTGGAGAAGTTGCTTATACGGTATATCCTGGGATAAATGTGGAGTACAGCAGTGAATTGCTGCGCTATGGTTACAGCTCCCTTGTGACGCCGAGCTCAGTCTATGAGTACAATATGGCTAAACAGGAGAAAGTATTATTAAAGCAGCAGGAGGTTTTAGGCGGATATGACCAAACTGCCTATATGACCGAACGTATTTTTGCAACAGCAAGGGATGGCGTTCAGGTGCCGATATCCCTGGTCTACAGGAAAGGAACCAAACTTGATGGCACAGCTCCGTTATTGCAATATGCCTACGGTTCCTATGGCGCTTCGATGGATCCCACTTTTTCAAGCAATCGGCTGAGTTTGCTCGATCGTGGGTTTATCTATGCTTTGGCACATATTAGAGGCGGAGAGGAAATGGGGCGCCAATGGTATGAAGATGGAAAAATGATGCATAAGATGAATACCTTTTACGATTTTGTGGATTGTGGTAAATATTTGATTGAACAGCATTATTGCACATCGGAACATCTCTATGCGCAGGGAGGTAGTGCCGGAGGTCTGCTAATGGGGGTAGTTGCTAATATTGCACCCGAGCAATATCATGGCATTATCGCTCAGGTGCCGTTTGTGGATGTGGTAAATACCATGTTGGACGATACAATACCATTGACCACAAATGAGTATGATGAATGGGGAAATCCGAATGAAAGCGAAGCTTATTTCTATATGAAAGCATATTCTCCCTACGAAAATATTGAAGCAAAGGAATATCCTAATCTATTGGTCACAACAGGGCTGCACGATAGTCAGGTACAATATTTTGAACCGGCAAAATGGGTGGCCAAGCTGAGGGCAATTAAAACTGGAAATGCAGTCTTATTATTGAAAACTGATATGGAATATGGGCATGGCGGAGCATCCGGTAGATTTGATTATTTAAAGGAAATCGCCTTGGAGTATGCTTTTCTCTTTAAATTAGAAGGTATTATCCCAAGTCATACAAACGAACAATAAAAAAAGCGGCTAATGCCGCTTTTTTATTGTTGAGCACGATTAATGCTATCCTGTTGTTTTTGTAAACGCTCCTCCCGTTCGATCTCTCTAGAGTCGATCTGGTGTTGTTGATAATTGTCCATGGCCACTTTGCTGGCTTTCTGTGACACGTATATCGCCAATATGGCTACAATTGTAATGATTGCTATTCCCCAGGCATATTTATGTTTGTCCTGTTTGACGAGCCAATACATAAAGATGATGTAAGGGACTGCAAAAATAATATAGAAAATTAAACTCGGTGACATACTATTCTCCATTAAATGACCTCTACAAAAGTATCGTTTTTGACTAAAAATAACGAACCTATAGAAAAAACAACAATTTCAATTGATAAAGCCTTAATCCTTTATCCATTTTGTTGTCAAATTAATATCACTAACATAAGTGATCCATTGCTGCCTTGTTAACAATTAATTGCTTGAAAATGAAGCTTGCATGAAGGTTTTGATAGCAAATTGTAAATTTTTGATTTTTGCAAAAAATCGATAAGAATATTGTGGAAAAGAAAAAAATATTTTTATACATTTGCATCGTCAGAAACAATTGGCAGAGAATAAAAAAATGAAACAGAACAAAAAAAACATTTACTCTTATACTCAAACTTTTGAGAAGTTTATGAGGAAGGTTTTTTGTGCTTTCATTTTTGTAGAAATGCCTGTTTTACGCTTCCGACGACCCATACTACCTCGGGCTTGATTTGAGGTAGTGAATCTTTCCAAGCAAGACCATGATTGTCCGATGGTTTTGAATCCATTATTTTATTTATTAGTAACAAAACGCAGCAGTAGTTGTTGTTTTATTATTAGGGTCGTAAGTCAATGACTATATCAGATTTTTTAATTATCCCGGCTAAACCTGAGCATGCACATTATGCAGAGGTTATTTGCGACGAAATGTTCGAGTCTGCAAAGGCTCGTGGTACTGGTATTGCGCGTCGTAAACCAGAATACGTTGCCAACAAAATGAATGAAGGTAAAGCAGTGATTGCTTTACATAGAGATGGCCGATGGGCAGGTTTCTGTTATATCGAAACTTGGGGGCATGGTGATTATGTTGCCAATTCAGGTCTGATTGTCAATCCAGAGTTCAGGAAGGTTGGTTTGGCAAAGGCGATCAAAAAGAGAGTTTTTGAACTTTCCCGTGAAAAATATCCGAAAGCAAAGATTTTTGGTCTTACAACTGGGTTCGCAGTGATGAAAATCAATTCCGAATTAGGTTATGAACCCGTTCCTTATTCTGAGTTGACCAACGATGATGAATTTTGGAAGGGCTGTCAAAGCTGCGTGAATTATGAGATTCTGATGAGTAAGGATCGTAAAAACTGTATGTGTACAGCTATGCTCTGGGATCCGGAAGAGAAAGAACGCGAATTGAAAGAGAAGATCCAGCGCAAGCATGAAGCAAAGGAACGTTTGGAAAGAATCACCCAAAAACAGTCGCTGTTAAAGCGTATACAGGCAAAATTTTGGAAATCGGCCAACAAATTTATTGCTGTCAATTTTCCGAAGCATAATAAAGTCGCAAAGGGATATTAAGCGGGAGCAGAAAGATAAAATTAAAATAGTTGTATCATAAAACTGAATGCATGAACAGCAACTCGATCAGTGTATGATGCACAACATAATATAAAAAGAAAACCGAGTGAAACGAGCTTAATCAGCCGTTGAAAACAGACACTCATAAAATAACATTCTAATGAAAAAAGTAGTTTTAGCATTTAGTGGCGGATTGGATACTTCATTCTGTTGTATCTATCTTACACAAGATTTAGGTTTAGAAGTTCATTCCGTAGTTGTAAATACAGGTGGTTTTTCGGATGAGGAATTGAAAAATATTGAAGAACGTGCTTATGCATTAGGCGTGAAATCACATACAGCTATAGACGAGACGGCAGACTATTACCGCGAAACTATTAAATTTTTAATTTTCGGCAACGTGCTAAAAAATGCAACCTATCCGTTGTCAGTATCTGCAGAGCGTGTATGTCAAGCAACAGCAATTGCTAATTACGCAAAAAAAATTGGTGCTGAATGTGTTGCTCATGGTTCTACGGGTGCTGGAAACGATCAAGTGCGTTTTGATATGATTTTCCAAACCTTGATTCCTGGAGTTGAAATTATCACACCAATCCGCGATTTGCAATTATCCCGTGAAGCCGAAATCGAGTATTTGAATAAGCACGGTGTAGAATACTCTGCTGAAAAAGCAAAATACTCCATCAATAAAGGTCTTTGGGGCACTTCTGTTGGCGGAGCTGAGACATTGACTTCCAATCAATATTTGCCTGAATCGGCCTGGCCCACTCCAGTGACTTCTTCAGAGCCACAGCAAATCACAATAGATTTTGAAAAAGGAGAGCCTGTTGCATTAAATGGTGAGAAAATGGCTTCTGTCAAAGTTATTCAAGAATTACAAGCATTGGCACAACCTTACGGTATAGGCCGCGATATCCATGTCGGTGATACCATCATTGGTATCAAAGGACGTGTGGGTTTCGAAGCTGCAGCTTCTATAATTTTAATCAAAGCGCACCATACTTTAGAAAAGCATACTTTGACCAAATGGCAGCTGTCCTGGAAAGACCAAATCGCTGCTTTCTACGGCAACTATATGCATGAAGGTCAAATGCACGACCCTGTTATGCGTGATATTGAGGCATTCTTGCAGTCTTCACAAGAAACAGTTACTGGTCGCGTAATTGTTGAACTTTATCCGTACCGCTTTGTCGTCATTGGGGTAGAGTCTGAGCATGACTTGATGTCCAATAAATTTGGTAGCTATGGTGAAATGAATAAAGGCTACACGGGTGATGATGTGAAAGGTTTCTCTAAAATTTTTGGAAATCAAACCATTATTTGGCACAAAGTGAATAAAAAATAAAGATCATGTGTTTACGCAATGTGTTTTTTTCTGAAGGAATATCCGTTGAGAAAAATGCATTGCACAACATTTGATAACACATACCTAAATACTAGATTCAAAAAAATGATAAGAGTAGGAATAATTGGTTCGGCAGGATATACTGGTGGTGAATTATTACGTGTATTGATTTATCATCCAGCGGTGGAAATCGTATTTGCTAATAGCGCTTCCAATGCAGGAAATAAGTTATATGAAGTGCACAATGATTTATTTGGAGATACTGAATTGACCTTCTCTTCCGACTTTCATTCAGCTATTGATGTCTTGTTTTTATGTGTGGGGCATGGTGATGCACGCAAATTTTTGGATGCAAATCCAGTGGATGCTTCAGTGAAAATTATTGATCTCTCGCAGGATTATCGTCTTCGTGCAAATACGGCTTATCAAGGACAACAATTTGTATACGGTCTTCCAGAATTAAATAAAGAAGCAATCAGGACAGCACAATATATTGCTAATCCCGGATGTTTTGCAACAAACATACAGTTGGCGCTATTGCCACTGGCTAGTAAAGGCTTTTTGCCAAATCAGATCCATGTCAATGCAACAACTGGATCTACGGGAGCGGGACAAAAACCCGGAGCAACGACACATTTCTCCTGGCGTAACAATAACCTTTCTGCTTACAAATCTTTTGAACATCAGCATTTGCAGGAAATCTCAGAGTCATTGGATCAGCTGCAAACAGGTTTTCTACCTGTCTCCGAGACTTCATTGCTTGAGCGTGCCGCTGAAAGAATTAATTTCGTTCCGCAACGCGGCGATTTTGCCCGAGGAATTTTTTCGGCAATTTATATTGACACAGACTTGTCTGAAGAGCAGGCTTACGAATTATATGAGACGTATTACACAGCTCACCCTTTTACGCATGTCAGCAAAAAAAATATCGACCTCAAGCAGGTTGTCAATACAAATAAAAGTATTATCCACCTCGAAAAGCATGGAAATAAGTTACTTATTTTAAATGCCACAGATAATCTATTGAAAGGTGCATCTGGACAGGCGGTGCAAAATATGAACTTAATGTTCGGTTTAGATGAACGTACAGGATTGAATTTGAAGAGCGTTGGTTTTTAATGTATAATCTTAAAGTTAGCCTTCTAAATGAAGTAAGGTTATCAATATAGTTATTAACATCGTGTGGAAAAGTGAAGAGTTAAACTCTTCACTTTTTTTATGTGCAATATTTTAATGGAGTGTGTTATGTTAGCAATGTATACGCTGCTTTATTTTATAACTGCCGATTTCATGAACAGATATAATGACCAATTATTGCAATTTTTTTACACAATCGATTGATATACATTTCCTTTCTTTTTCTGTAAATCTATACCTTATCTTCATTAAATAATCCAGTTTTCACAGCTGGAGTAAACCTTATTCTACGATCAACGGGAAATAAAACAGCAGGAGAGAGTAAATTCACTGATAGGAGGTATAGGTCTCTCGGGGATCTTTAAATGGAGCTTCCTATCCAATTCGTGATACTATTGAGTTCAAAAATCGGCATACGTAGCTAACGGTAATAGATAAATTGATAAAAAATTAAAATATGAAAAGAAAACACTTTATCCAGTACCTCTTTATGGGGGCTTTATCTTGTCTTTCGATAGGGAGTATCGCACAGACAGTCGGGCAGACTTACGCAGTCCCGCTTGCTGGGAATGCTTTCATTACTACAGGACAAACCGGTAATGCGGAAATTTCCGGTCGAAATGGCTTGGTAAAATGGTCAAGTGATAAGGAAGTGGCATCGGTTTATTTTAGGGCTCAAAAAACAGGGAAATTGACCTTAAAACTGAAAGCGAAAAATGATGGTGGTAAATCCAAAATAGAAATCGATGCTTTAGGAAAAAAGGCAATCGTGGATGTCGAAGGTATTGAACTATCGGAAACAGCGCCTTTATCCATTCAAGTAAAGACGCCAGGTTATGTCCAGGTTAATTTAAGAGGCTTAAGTAAATCGGGAAGCGATTTTGCCAATGTAACTGAATTGCTTGTGAGCGGCGAAGCTGCTTCGGGAGGACTTATATTTTCCAATAATCCCGAATATTACTATTGGTCCAGAAGAGGCCCTTCCTGTCATTTGAATTACACAATACCTACAGAGGGCAACGTCAGTTACTATTATAATGAAGTGACAGTTCCTCAAGGGGAAGATAAAGTTGGATCATATTTTATGGCGAATGGTTTTGGAGAAGGATACTTCGGTATACAGGTGAATTCAGAAACCGAGCGACGTATCTTATTTTCAGTATGGAGTCCATTCCATACAGATGATCCGAAAAGTATTCCTGACGAACAAAAAATTCATTTGTTGAAGAAAGGAAAAGATGTGCATTCAGGAGAATTTGGCAACGAGGGATCGGGTGGACAGAGTTATCGTAAGTACTTTTGGAAAGCAGGGGTAACCTATAAGTTTCTCTTGAAAGGAGAGCCCGATGGAAAAGGAAATACCGATTATACAGCTTGGTTTTTTGTTCCGGAAGAGAATGCCTGGAATGTGATTGCAAGCTTCAAACGTCCGCAGACAAACACCTACCTAAAACGCTTCCACAGTTTCTTGGAGAATTTTAGCCCTAATCAAGGCTACTTGGGCAGAAAGGTTGAGTTTGGCAATCAGTGGGTTTATGATGGGCAGTGGAAGGCTGTGCAAGAGGCTTCATTCAGTGTTGACAATACCTATCGTGCCAATCAGCGTATTGATGCGATGGGCGGCACAACGAAAAATGGGTATTTTCTTAGAAACGGCGGCTTCTTTAACGAAATTGTTCAGCCTGGAAGTAAATTCGAATACGTTAATAAAAACACAGCTCCGAAAATTGATTTTGATAAATTGCCGTAATAGAAGACACTAATGACAGGTACGGAATGTACAGTTTATTTGATATAGTGATAGTAAAAGAGCCGCACCTACGTGCGGCTCTTTTACTTGTTATAACCTATTTCTATTTTTCAAACAGTTTGATGTCACGCTCTACCGATACGTTATCTCCGGTAACGGCATTGCCCTCTTTGTCCACCAAAGTCAGTTTGACCTTATTGTTGCCCAATGGCAGACCTTTTATTTCATAAGGCCCCCATTTATCCAGTGTGAATGTCTGACCATTAATATCGGCGATTACTTTATTGCCATCTGGGGAAAGACTTGTATTAACTAGATAGAAATCCAAAAGAAGATTTTTTGTTTCTTCACCTTTATATTCTCCTTTTGGCCTAGAGTAGAAAAGCGAAGGCTCTTTTGGTGTAGCATCTGTTGTCAATTTGCCCATCGCGTCAATCTTAAATTTTACCAATTTAGAGGCTTCGGTAGTCTTGATGGATTCATGATAAGACCTTGATAAAAATGAGAGCAGGTAATGTTCTGAATTTAGGGGTACAGTAACGGAGTTCTCGGGTTTATAAAGAGCGGTATAAGGCTTATTGTCTAGAATGAAATGAATATGTTGCCCATCATGCGAGTTGGCCATATGCGCAGCATGTGCGTCGTCTGTCATTTCAGTCAACTTGAAATTTTTAACCGTGTACTTTACAGTAACTTTTGCAGAGTCTGTTCCTACTTTCTCGGCTGTAATCGATGCGATCTGTAGGTCGGCTCCAGGAAATTCTTTTGAGTCTGCAATAGGACTAACCGTGATGGAGTCCATCTTTTGCGCAGTATTTGTGTCGATACTGCTGCTTGAGTCAGCCCCATCTGTGCCTTTCGTAGATGAGTTGTTACATCCAATAGCGCCTACCATAAGTGCTAATGCAGCAGTAATACCTGTAATTCTGTAATACTTCATAATTTTTTTGTTTAATTTTTTAATCATTCAGCATCTTAAGTAACAGCTTATGCATGTATTTTGTTTGTAATAAGGTTAAAAATAAGGCGTTTGCACTACGTGTTAAATTTAAATATACCGCGAAATAGATATTTTTAAAAAAATAATCATATTAGATGTAATAAATAGATCTGCTGAAATGTCTTGCTAATATAAAAGGCGGGGAATGGTAGGGAGATGGAGCAAAAGCCGATTAGAAATTAAACATAGTAGCCTCAATATTGAAGATAGCATGAACCAAGAACAATTTAAGAATACCGTTTTCATCCATAAGGATAAGCTATTTCGCTTTGCGAAACGGATCTTGGTTGATGATGACGAAGCCTTTGATGCTGTACAGAATGTTATGATGCGGTTGTGGAAATTAAAAGATCAACTTCATCAATACAACAATATGGAGGCATTCTGTATGCAGAGCGTAAAAAATGAAGCGTTGAACTGGATTAAGAAAGATAAAGTAAGGTCGGATTATGTTGATCAGTATCAAGCCGTTTCGACAACAGAACATACCATTGGGAATACCAAAGAAGTTATTCTGGAGATGATTAACTCCCTTCCCGAAAAGCAGCGCTTGGTCATGCATTTGCGCGATGTCGAAGATTATGATATCGATGAAATTGGTGAAGTATTGGATATGGGAGAATCCGCAGTTAGAGTTAATCTAATGCGTGCAAGACAAAAAGTAAAAGAACAGCTGACAAAATTATTCGATTACGAAGCGGCGCGGATTTATGCAAATAAAAAGTATAGTGATGAAAGATAAAAAACTAAAGGAATTGGAAGAGAAGTACTTTAATGGCCAGTCGTCATTAGAGGAAGAAAAGGCGTTGAAAAGCTCGGATAGTGTTTTTTTTCAATCATTGAATCAGGAAAAGGACATCAAGATGGATTGGTCCTTTGCCGATTTCGAAAGTCAGATCAATGAGGATAAAAAATATAGTGTATGGTGGAATCGGAGCTGGGTTAAATATGCTGCAGCGGCAGTGCTTTTAATGAGCCTTGGGCTTGCGTTATTTCTAAATCAGGAATCAACAATGCAAGGACCAGTGGTCGCCAAAAAAGAAATGAAAGAGCTAAAGCCGGCCGATAAGAAGCCTTTTGACAATCAAAATGTGGAAATAGCAGTTCCCAATGCTAACGATAGGGTGAGTGCTGAGGAAAGCCGGAAGTTGATGCGGACAGCAGAAACTTTCAAACGTCCAAAAAGAAAAAAACAAGCCAAAGATTGGACAGTGAAGAAGGAAGTCGTGACTGAAAGTTTGGAATCGACAACAGAAGAGTCCTACCGGGCAGATTATGTCGTTCTGAATGGAAAACCAGTTGTTAACGAAGAGGAAGCTGTTGAATTGACCTTAAAGTCATTGGGCTTGTTGGCAAATAATCTGGAAAATGGCGTAGATAAAGCAATGAATATAAAACAAATGTCGATAACGATTAACTAAAATAGCATGAAAGGTTTTTTAATAGCTTGCCTTTTACTTGTAGCAAGTATGGCAAACGCACAAATTTCTAAACTGGATAAACTGTTTGAACAGTACCAAGGAAAGAAGGGAGTGACAACACTCAAAATCGGGGCACCTATGTTTAAATTATTGGGTAATCTGAAAATAGATGATGATGACATGCAGACCATCACACCGCTGCTAAAGAACGTTAAATCTTTGCGTATGCTGATTGTTGAGGATGGTGAAGATAAAGCCTTAACAGGTGTCATTCAAGGTGCGGTCTCCAATTTAAAATATGAAGAACTTATGTCGCTCAATAGTGAAGGCCAAGACATTCGATTCATGGTTGAAAATATGTCTGCAAATGCCGATATCCTAAACAATCTGTTGCTGACAATAAATGGAGATGGACAAAATTTATTTATGATCCTTGACGGGGCCATCCCTTTGAAAGACGTGACTAGCCTGGTCAATGAAGGCAACAACAAAGTGAATAAGAACAAAACGGATAACAACAAAAAGTAGAAAATTATGAAAAGATTACTAACCTTGTTGTGCCTAATAGGATTCCTTTTCTCCATGCAGTCGTGCATCGTAAAAAAAGCTTCCAATATGGATTTCGTTAGCAGATCAAATGTATCTGATGACGCTGAGATAGTTGCTATCAATTTGCCGATGTGGCTGACAAAACCCTTTATGAAGAAAGCCTTAAAGGATGAGAAGGATGAAGATGCCCGTGCAATGGCTGAAATTGTTAAGAAGTTAAAGAAGTTCAGAATGCTGACACTTTCAAATAATGATAAAACGAAAAATGCACGAATTTTGGACGATTACCATAAGTTTTTAAAGAAAAACAAATTTGAGGAGCTTTTGGTGATCAATACTGATGGGCAGGAAATTTCGCTGAACGCCCGTATTGATAAGAATAATGTCATCCAGCGAGTTTCTTTACTGGTCCATGATAATGAAGATGAAAGTGTATTTATGGATATTAAAGGCAAGTTTTCATTGGATGAACTTATTGCTGGACTCAATAAGATGAAATCCAAAGATAAGAAGTTGGCAAGTAAACTTTAAGGGGATTCTGCTTTAGGCAGTGACTTCTACAAATCTCATAAAAATGCCCTTAAGTGATATACTGAGGGCATTTTTTGTAGATAGTGTGATTTTTATGCGTTGAATACGATGTCTAAAGCATCGAAAATATGTTTTTTTGCCTGTTCAAGATCCGCAGCTGTATGTGCGTCAGAAACAAAACCTACCTCATAACCTGATGGACCAAAGTAAACGCCTCGGTTCAACAACTCACGGTGCATAATTTTATAAGATTCCATCGATTTAGGATCGATTTCACTGGCTTTTTTGATCTCTTGCTGTTCGGTGAATGCAAACCAAAAAATAGAAGCAACATGGAAAAGTTGAACTTGATATCCTTTCTCAGCGATGTAAGCACGCATATCATTCACGAAGGCTTCGGTTTTGGCATTTAAATTTTTGTAGAAATCCTTTTGAGCTAAGATACCTAACGCAGCAATGCCGGCAGCCATTGCAACAGGATTTCCAGATAAGGTTCCAGCTTGGTAAACTGCACCGTCAGGAGATATACAGGCCATCAATTCTTTGGATGCGCCGTAAGCACCGACTGGCATGCCACCACCAATAATTTTGCCGTAGGTGATAATATCCGGTTGTACATCATAGTATGCTGAAGCCCCTTCAAAACCAATACGAAATCCTGTGATTACCTCATCCATAATCAACATTGCACCGTGTTCCTTAGTGATGTTACGCAAGAAGTGAACGTATTCCTTAGACTGTAATAATAAACCGTTGTTTGCTGGAATGCCTTCGATGATGACAGCTGCAATTTGATCTTTAAATTCAGCAAAAGCGGCCTCTAAAGCGTTCTTATCGTTCAACTCGATAACAATTGTTTCATCTGCAAACGCTTTAGGGACACCGGCAGACGATGTTTCACCAAAGGTGACCAATCCAGAGCCTGCCTTCACCAAAAGAGAATCTGAGTGCCCGTGATAACAGCCGTCAAATTTGATAATCTTATCGCGTTTAGTATAACCTCTAGCCAAACGGATCGCAGACATTACTGCCTCAGTTCCAGAACTGACAAAGCGAATTTTCTCAATAAACCGATTGTTTTCAATAATCAATTCAGCCAATTGGTTCTCCAGAGCCGTCGGAGCGCCAAAGCTTAAACCTTTACCTAATTGCGCGGCTACAGCCTCGCGAACCTGATCATTGTTGTGCCCTAAAATTAATGGCCCCCATGAACAACAAAAATCGATAAATTCATTCCCGTCAGCATCCCAAAGATGTGCTTTATCGCCACGTTCAATAAATAAAGGTGTGCCATATACGGATTTGAAAGCCCTAACAGGGGAATTGACGCCTCCAGGGAAATATTGTTTTGCTTTTTCAAATAACTCGGCAGATTTTGCTCTTGAAATATCAGGTGCTTGCATAGTCTATATATTTGTATGCGAAGTTATCTTTTTTTCGGAAGATAAGTCTCATAGAAACGTAAGGAATCCAGCATTTACATAAAAAAGCAAAGCCCGGGATCCGGGCTTTGCTTTTTTATGTAAATGACTGTCGGAGATCAAGTCCCTTGCTGCCTAAATAAAACCTTTTTCCAATACTTCTTTGGAGTGATAGGATAAGATTGCTGTAGCACCGGCACGTCTGAAACTTAAAAGCGTTTCTAGAATAACACGTTCGTCTAACCAGCCGTTTTGGATAGCAGCCTTTAACATGGCATATTCCCCGCTGACATTATATACTGCAATTGGTAGATCGAAGTTGTCTGCAAGAAGTTTGACGATATCCAGGTAAGGAAGTCCTGGTTTTACCATCAAAAAATCTGCTCCTTCCTGTGCATCGAGCTGTGCTTCGATAAGCGCTTCTTTTGCATTGGCCGGATTCATTTGGTAGGTCTTTTTATCGCCATGCTTGGGCGCTGAGCCTAAGGCATCTCTAAAAGGACCATAATAGGCCGAAGCATATTTCGCCGTATAGGACATCAAAGAAACATTGGTAAAACCATTATGGTCCAATAGTTCACGGATGTAACCGATGCGGCCGTCCATCATATCTGACGGGGCTATGATATCTGCACCTGATTGCGCATGTGCCAAGGCCATTTTGCCCAACACTTCTAATGTCTCATCGTTCAAAATCTCACCGTTTTCGACAATTCCATCATGCCCGTCACTGCTGTAGGGATCCATGGCAACATCCGTCACAATACAAGCCTCAGGAAAATGTTTCTTAACAGCTGCAATAGCACGTAAGTATAAACTTCCGTCACGGTAACTTTCTGTAGCGTACTTGTCTTTTAGTGACTCTTCAATATTAGGGAAAAGATCAAATGAGCGTAAGCCCAGTTTCAGGCAGCTTTCTACTTCCTTCAATAGATTGTCTATTGAATAGCGATAGATGCCAGGCATGGATTTAACCTCAGTTTTTTGATTTTGCCCATCGACGATAAATAGTGGGAAGATCAAATTTGACGCGTCTAAACGTGTCTCTTGAATCATGTCGCGAATCACGGCAGATTTACGATTTCTTCTCGGACGTTGTAACATTTTTTTAAATTATTTATTAGCTAATACTCCAATCCAAAAACGGCTTCGGAAAGACCGATCTCATCTGGAGAATAAGGAAGTGTATAAGGCACATTCATCTCATCAAATTTTGCGCCGGTGGAGCGGCCGATACAGATTACTTTCTGTCCAGGTTCTAGCAGATTGTCTGCAAAATAAGCTTCCACATTGCTTGGACTGGTAAAGACCAGTACTTCTGCATTGGAAGGATCTACATTTTCTTCTAACACAGTCTCATATACGGGTATATTGATGATTTTTGTCTCCGGACTCAACGCTTTTTGAATAGTCTCCAAGGATTCTTTTGCACGTGGAATAAGTACGGTGCCGCCATTGGCCAGTTCCGCAAATTTCTTCGCAATCTCCTCCATGTTAATGCCCTCACTGTCTCCTGAGAAATCAGCAACACGATCATATTTACGCAAAATCTCTTCTGAGCCGCGTCCAATGACACCTATTTTGGTTTTTTTGCTCAAACGAGGTTCTAAATTGAAAAAGTGCTCAATACCGTTCTTGCTTGAAAATATAATCCAATCCACGTGTTTGAGGATAAAAGGATCCAATTTGTTGATGATAGGGAATATTTTGATCAAGGAGCGGCCCTCAATAGCAATATTATGTTTGGCCATTGCCCGAGCGAAATATGAATTTTCGTCTACCTCCCGGGAAATAAATACAGATTGCGGCAATTTTCTATCCTTTGCATACTTGCTAAAAATGCGTTCTGCTAAACGTGTCGTATCCGTATCTCTGAGATATACCCGGTCAGGAAAATCTTCACTTGTTTCAGCGATAGAAGCCCAGGCTTCATATTCATCCCCACTTTTGCGGCAGTAACAGCCAAGTGGTGCATGACAGCCTGCATCAAATTTGTTTAATACCAGACGTTCAACAGCAATTGTTTTTGCGACTTCTTCATTATTCAGCGGTTGTAATGCGTCAAAAAGTTCCTTATCAAGTTCACGGATCTGAATAGCCAATACACCTTGCGCTGGAGCAGGAATGATTTCAACAGGAGGAATTTCTTCGACATGGAAATCTGTAATGTCCATCTCAATACGAGCAATACCTGCCTTTGCCAATACAATAGCATCATATTGTTCATCACGTAATTTCTGCATTCTCGTCTGCAAATTACCACGGAGATCATCAAATTCGAGATCCGGACGAAGGGCTGATATCTGTGCCTTTCTACGGTTGGAAGATGTCCCAACAGTCGCATTGTGCTTTAATGACAAACGCTTTTTGATGTCCACACAATCTTTGTGGATAATTAATAATTCAGCTGGATCTTCGCGCTCAGAAACAGCTGCAATGATCAATCCTGGAGGATTGACCGTAGGTAAATCTTTATGTGAGTGTACAGCTAAATCGATGGTTCCGTTCAGAAGCTCTTCTTCAAGTTCTTTGGTGAAAAATCCTTTGCCTTCCAATTTATCCAAACGGAGGTGCTGAATGATGTCACCTTGCGTTTTAATGACTTTTAATTCTGCTTCAATTCCGATTTCTGCCAATCGATCTTTTACAAAATTTGCCTGCCACATGGCAAGAACGCTTCCCCGGGTACCAATAATTAGTTTTCTATTCACGTTAATTTTACTTTACCTATTAAGACAATTACAAAGTTGTTCCACTCGGTAGCTACCGATTCAACTCGCACAGAAACTGTTTTTAAACTCAGCTTAGCTATCGGAAAATGAACAACTTCGGAAAAATGTGTTTAATACCATTTATCGAAGCAAAAATAAATAAATAGAAGGAATATGTTGACACGTTACTGTCATTATATGTCAGGAAATACTTGATTTAGTTCTTCTCGGTTTCTGGGGTCTTAACCAAAATTTCTTTTGCCATAACCATAGGGACCTTGATGTATTTCTTTTCCATATAGTTGATGACTTTCTCTAATACCTCTCTCGCCTCTGGGGTCAAGGCTTGAACCTCCTGGGCAAAAACCTCATTTAAGGCGAAGGATTTAATTTCTTTAATCTTTTCGGGAACCTCGCGCATAGCAACCTCTACACGTCGCTGTTTGATTAAAGGTAAAAATTCTTGAATATTATCTTGAATAATCTTTTCAGCGCTTTCTAATTCATTATAACGCTCTTGGATATTTTTCTCCGCAATAGCTTGTAGGCTACTTACCTCGATATAATGAATTGAGTTGTTTTTGAGAACTTCAGCATCAATATCATTCGGAACCGCCAGGTCAATGATAATTTTCTTGTCAGTCTCTCCATTTAACAAAGATTGATAAAGAGTATTGTCAATAATCGAAGTTGGAGCACCGGTACAGGTAATCAGAATATCAAAACCATTTTTATACTGATCGATCTCAGCTAAAGGATAAGCTTCAGCATTTAATTCTTCAGCTAAGGCCTTTGCATTCTCAAGTGTACGGTTAAAAATAACAAACTTGGCTTTTTGGTTCTTTTGGAAATATTTCGCTAAATTTTGATTGGTTTCTCCCGAACCGATGATTAAGATTCTGGGATTCTCAACCAGTTTTAATTCACGTAATTTGCGGTAAGCAAGAGATACAACTGAAATTGGGTTTCGAGAAATTTTAGTGTAGGTATATACTTCCTTGGCTGTTTTTACAAGTCGATCCATCATCAGACGTAGAAAATCTCCAGTAAAACCAGCTTCCCGACAACGATCATAAGCCCGACGTACTTGTGCCAAAATTTCTTTTTCACCGACAACGAGACTTTCAAGTGAACAGGACATTCGAAGCAGGTGATTTAAAGCATCCATGCCTTCATATTTGTTAACCTGTCCTAAATAACATTGCAGTCTTTCTTGTGGGACACAGAAATTCAATTTCCCCATAAAGTCAGCTATGAATTCATGCGTCAATTCATGGGCACCATAAAATACAAACTCTACTCGGTTACAAGTACCAATATAAAAGATCTCCGGAATATCCAGGCTGTGCTTTAGATTGATGAGACGACTTTCTAAATCCTCATTGCAGATCACTAGATTACCTAGATCCTTTAATTCGACATGTTTATGAGTAAACGCTAATACTTTAAGATTTTTCAAAGCTCTAATCCCTCGCTTATATTTAACGGTACAAATGTAGCTTAAAAGCTTTGTGCTTGTGTCAAAAATCTGTCAAAGGGATTAATTTAGAAAGATTTTAAATAGATGTTTTTATTTGTTAAGTTGTTGTTTTATAGTTTGTTAATGTTGCTTTTCCGACGGAGTGATTTTCGTCACGATCTTTCGTGACGAAAATTTGAAGCCGTAAAATACAATAAACTACTCTTTCACACTTGTATTTGTCTTTGCCGAGTCTATAGTGACGTCCTCCAATTCTTCCACATAAGGTTCCTCTTCGGCAGTAGTAGCTTCTTGAATTTCGCTATCGCTGTATTGGTAATAGCTGTCAAAAGTTTTGCTGCTTTTGTTGTAAATCAATGCATATTTAGAATTTTTATTCTTGACAATAATTCCATCAGCAGGAGCAGGGACTAATTTCATTTCATCCATAAAAATCTTTTGCCCCTTTTTGAAGCTGTTGATTAGCGGCAATTCACTTGAATATTCCTTCCAGAATAGGATGTCGCCCTTTGCTGAAATGATCCATATAGCGCTGCTTTGGTAATCATTCTTTTCGACCAAAAAAGCCATTTCCTTATTCCAGCTGTCTGAATCATTGCGATCGGTAAAGTTTCCGTAACAGAAAACAGATTTAGCGCGATCCTTTATCCGTGTAAACTTGTAGATGGGTTTATCATCAACAGGTTCGAGGTAATTATTACCCATGAATATTTTAGTTATCCCTCTTCTATAGCGTAATGGGATATTATCATATTCAGGAATAGTAAAAATAGCATTGTTCCAATGTTGATAATCATCGAGCGAACTCCAGCCATCGGCATCTTCTAAGTCTTTGGGATCTGCATTGTCAAATCCAATGACAGCTGTTGCGGTGCTATCTACCTGCAACCCGTCTAGTGCTTGTCGCTGTGTATAGTTGTAGTATCCGCCACCTGCTAGGATCAGCAATAAGATAACGCCAATAATGATATATATCTTTTTCTTTTTATTTGGCTGTGCAGGTTGTTCTGCGGCTATTTCTTCAACTTCTCTTTTCATGTTTATGATTTGGCTTAATGTTAAAACTTATACGCTTCCCTTTTATATAATCAGAATAGTTTGTCAACGCCTGTGTATACCTGAATTAGTCTTATTTTTGCTAATTCTGAGCGAGAATTGTGTTTAAAAATAGAATAATTTTTCAAAAAGCGAAAGACAAGTTATATATGTGTCAATATTCAACTTATATTCGTACGAAATTTAAAGTAATTTGAATCATGATTATCATCAAGAAATACTTTGCTATTGTTGGACTGCTCGTCTGCTTTCTGTCCGGTATGACCCCCTTTTTAAAAGTTCCTATTGAAGGAAATTGGAATCTATATCAGGTAGATGCCTACTTATTTTTTATTACACTGTTGATTTTGGGTGTAACCGCCTTGTTGTTTTTTGTACGTGCAGTACGAGCTTATCAGTGGATGACCCGATTAGCTGCCTGCTGGTATCTTTTGAGTATAACAGCTGTCTGGTTCAAGATCAACAATTATCTCGGCTGGGGATTTGCTGATAAATTGCTTTCTAAATCTTTACACATGCGCTGGGGCTGGATTGTCTATTTGATTGGAATTTTATTGTTATTGTTGAGTACGAAGAAGGTTGTCTCGGCGGCTGAATAAAATTTGTAAGTAGTATAGGTATAAAAAATAAGCTAGATGAATTTCATCTAGCTTATTTTTTATTCGGACGGTGCGGTATAAAATGATTTTTTAGCTTATCCAGTCCTAAATCCTCTTCAATCTTATCCAGTTCGTAGGACCATATTTTTTCGTCCAAAATTTCGTTAAGAACTTTTGGATTGGTGAGGTCTACGGGGCGGACACGTTGTTCTCTATTGATGGGGGAATTCAGTTCCTGGAGACTACTGCTATGTCTGATGATTTGAAAACGGAAAGTAGGCCATTTCCCAACATTGGCAAAATTACCCGTATAGAATTGTATAGCATCATGCGGCGGTATTTTATTACTGAAAATACCTTTCACTTTATTTGCTGTGGCTTCAGATACAGATACCAGGAGTTCGAAGCTTGTTTCATTGATGATATGTAATTTGGCGAGTCCATCTTTGTGATCTCCGGAGATCGCCAAAAGTATTCCTTTTTCGATAAATCGATGCGGTGTCAAAGGAGTCGCATGCTGATCAAGCTCATCATCTGCACGGCGCATATTGCCAAAAACAAGGGTGATTTTGTCCATCGGTACAGGGATTTCAAAACCTGTGTCGTCTGTAACGCCGACAATATCGTTGGGCTGCATGGATGTAATATGTCCCTCAATGGGCTCATCGACAAAACGGACTAAGTCGCCTATTCTAAATTTCATGGTTATTTTACTTTTGTGTCAATAATATATAGTAGCTTTTCAAGATCCGATTGATCATTGTATAAGTGAAATCCTACACGGATTCCCGAACCTCGAGGAAAGCATTTTATTCCCTCATCGAGGAGGGTTTGATAATAGTCGGGATTGATCTGTATATTGAAAATATTGCTCTGTGGACGTCTGTTGACAATACTGTCCAATAACAGTTTTCTGTCAGCAAGTTCAGTACGGGCATCTGAAACCAGTTTCTGTGTATAGTTCACTGTGTCAGAAAATCCCCACTGTTTCAATTGAAGCAGGGACTGTTGTAAAGTGCCGTGTGAGAGTGTATCCAAATGCCCCGGTTCGAAACAGAGTTGTACCACAGATTTATTCATCCATCGATTGTTTAAGAAGCTGTAATTTTTTTGGATATCAGCATATAGAATTGCTTTGAGTCTTTCACTTAAAAGGACAAAACCATTTCCAAAACCAGCCATCAGCCATTTGTATCCGCTGGATAGTACCGCGTCAAAGCCTGCATCTGCAAAATCAAAAAGATCTGTTCCTAAAAACTGGGTGCCATCACCTACGATCAATAATTCAGGATGCTGATGTTTTAATTCCTGTATAAAGGAAAGGTCTATTTTTAAGCCCGAAATATATTGTACAATGGAAAGGATGAGTATGTCCGGTTTAAAGGTGGCTATTGCGTCCAATAAATTAGCTTCGAGCTGTTCGTCCATCGTGACAAATTGGTGTTCAAAGCCGCTTAAAATCGTCGGAAAATTAACAGAGGGATAATCATTATCCAGTAACAAAACCTTCGATTGTTTGGGTAGACCCGCTAACAGGATATTGAAAGCAAAGGAAAAACAACTGGATAGGAAGACATTTTGGGCGGGGCAATTGAAAAATGTACCAAGCGTATTCCTGCAAGCATCTAAAGCTGCTCCCTGCTGTTCTCGTAGTGTAGAGTTGGGATCGAAGAAGTCTTGGTCCCTTTTGGCACGCCAGGCCTTTGTTTCACGTGAAAGTAAGCCGGATCCCGGTGTGGTGAGGTAAGTTATCTCTGATCCGATATCAAAATAGTTGCTATATGGATTGCTCATGTGTTTGGACTTTTGTTAGTATTGCTAAATATTCCGTTAAGGAAAGGTATTCTCCGCCCATGCTTTCCAAATGGTCGGTGTGAAACTGGCAATCAATTAAGCGTAGGTCAATTTCTTGCGCGAGAAAAATCAGGGCAGCTTTAGAGGCATTGGCTACTTTTGAAAACATGCTTTCGCCACAAAATACCCCATTGATTAGCACCCCATAAAGCCCACCAACCAGCAAACCGTCTTGCCAGACTTCCACCGAGTGTGCATAGCCCAGCTGAGCGAGTTTGCTGTATGCATCTATCATGTCCTGTGTTATCCAGGTTCCTGCCTGATCTCTTCTATTGATCGCCGCGCAATGCTTAATGACTTCTTTAAAGCTTCGGTCTATCGATAAGGAAAATGTTTTTTTCCGGAGGATACCCGCCATACTCTTGCTGATCTTAATCTTGGAAGGATAGATAACAAATCTAGGGTCGGGTGCATACCAGAGTATAGGGCTGTCGTCGTTGAACCACGGAAAAATTCCGTTACTATAGGCGAGTAGCAAACGATCAGCTGAAAGATCTCCACCTACAGCAAGTAAGCCATCTTCTTCCGCATAACTTGGGTGCGGAAACTCAAGTTTTTTACTGTTCAGTTCAAATACCATCGTTATTTAGCATGCTGCGATAGATGGCACTATTCGGGTTGGCGCGGTTCCTTACTGATCTCTTCAAATATTTTGTCCATGTGTTCGACATATTCGTTGGTGTCATCCAGAAAGAACTCCAGCTGAGGAACGATTTTTACTTGATTCTTGATCTTCGCACCTAGTTTATAGCGTATCTCAGATGTTTTAGAACGAATAGCCTTAATATCTTCCTGTGCGGTTTTTGTATTCAAAAAACTCAAATAGGTGCGAGCAATTGCTAAATCTGGTGTAACCCGAACACGTGTCACTGTAATGAACGCTCCAGGAGCCCATGAATTACCTTCGCGTTGAAATAGTGCTGCTAAATCCTGTTGAATGACCCCAGCAAAACGTTGCTGTCTCTTGCTTTCTGTTCCCATCGTATACGTTTTATGTTGAATATTCTCAATTATGTTAAACAAAAATAGCCAAAATTTCAATTAAAAGAGAAATTTTGACGTTACTGCCTACTGCTAAACCATAAAATTATCAACAGTCCATCAGTTGGTAAAGAACAAATTAAAGTCTTGATTGGGCTTTAAACAGCCCACAAAAGAAAAAAGGCACATCTTGGTTTGACGTGCCTTTAAATTTCGATTCACAATTGGTTAGGTAATTTCTTTCAAGTTTTAAGACTTTGGGGTCTATCATATTTGGTTTGAAATTTCGGTGTATTTAAAGCGGTAAGTATTTACTAACCTTACCATCTTCTATTTTTTCATCTCCCTTACACTACAAACATAGGAATACTTAAAAAACTGACAAAATAACTTTTAAAAATAAAGTGAGTGGTTACTCATAAAATGTGTTTATCGCGATTTAACAAACTTTTAACATTTATTTTTTTTTGCAACAGCCTTTTTTTTTGCCTGAATTTTCCTTTTTGACTTGAATTTTCTCCTAAAATGTCTGTAATCTTTGCATTGATATAACCATTTGCAATTGGTATTTTTGTAAAAATTGTATTTGATAGAATTATCAGGAGCTTCGATCAACGCTAAACCGACCACAGGCTTTTGATAAGGGCAGTCTCAAAAAGAAATTATACGAATGAAAATCTGGCAAAAAAATATAGATGTCGATTCTTTTGTAGAATCGTTTACCGTAGGTAATGACCGGGTCATGGACCTGCAACTTGCTGCTGCGGATGTTTTGGGCTCATTGGCCCACACACGTATGTTGAATAGTATAAATCTGATGACCGATGCGGATCTAGCGCTCGTACAGCAAGAACTCAAAAATATCTATAAAGAAATCCTTGCCGGTGATTTTCGCATTGAAGATTCGGTAGAAGATGTGCATTCACAGGTTGAAATGCTGCTTACACAGCGTATCGGTGAAGCAGGAAAAAAAATTCATTCCGGCAGATCCCGTAATGATCAGGTATTAGTTGATTTAAAATTATACTTCCGCTCTGAAATTCAGTACATCATCCAGAATACAGAGGCGCTTTTTAACGAATTGATACAACTCAGCGAGCGTTACAAACACATTCTAATTCCGGGTTACACTCACTTACAAATTGCCATGCCTTCGTCGTTTGGATTATGGTTTGGAGCTTATGCGGAGAGCCTTGTTGATGATCTGGAGATGATGCGTGCAGCCTGGAAGGTGTGTAATAAGAATCCTTTAGGATCTGCTGCGGGCTATGGGTCTTCTTTCCCGTTAAATAGAACGATGACGACGCAACTGCTGGGGTTTGAAGACTTAAATTACAACGTGGTTTACGCACAGATGGGAAGAGGTAAGACCGAACGTATCTTAGCGCAGGGAATGAGCTCCATTGCAGCGACATTGGCCAAGTTTGCAATGGATGTTTGCTTGTATATTAACCAAAATTTTGGCTTTATCTCATTTCCGGCACATTTGACGACTGGATCGAGTATCATGCCGCATAAGAAGAACCCCGATGTCTTTGAGTTGATCCGTTCGCGCTGTAACAAAATTCAGGCACTGCCGAATGAAATTGCGTTGATGACAACCAACCTGCCATCTGGTTACCATAGAGATCTTCAATTGTTAAAAGAGAATTTATTTCCGGCTTTTAAATCACTCAATGAATGTCTTGAGATAGCTACGTTCATGTTGGAAAATATTTCCGTTAAAGAGAATATCCTGGACGATCCAAAATATGATTATTTGTTCTCCGTAGAAGTGGTAAACAATGAGGTCCTAAAAGGGGTTCCATTCCGTGAAGCCTACCGGACCATCGGTATCGATATCGACGAGGGACGTTTCAAACCATCGAAAGAGGTAAATCACACACACGAAGGCAGCATTGGAAATCTGTGTAATGATCAGATTCAACGTATGTTTGAACAGGTGAAAGCAACTTTTGGTTTTGAGAAAGTCCAAACGGCATTAGACGATCTTTTGAAATAAAAGAAATATAGTCCTCCTCGTGGGATGAACAATTGAGATAAAAAGAAAACGGCCGGTAAGCATTTGCTTATCGGCCGTTCTTTTATTATTTTTTTATGGAGAACTTAAAGTGGGTCTCGGAGTCGAATGATTCACCTGCTTTTAACAAGGTTGAAGGGAATTCTGCTTGATTGGGCGTATCCGGAAAATGCTGTGTTTCCAGACAAAACCCAGCATAGGGGAGGTATTTATAACCTCTTTTTCCAAAATCATTTCCCGTCATCCAGTTGGCTGTATACAGCTGTACTCCGGGTTCTGTTGTAAAAACATCCAGCTGAATTCCTGTGTTTTTCGAATAGACTGTTGCACAAGGTTGTGAAATAGGCTGGTTGTTTACATAGCAATGGTCGTATCCTTTGGCCGCAATGAGTTGTTCATTATTTGCTGTAATATCTTGGACAATGGGTTTGGGTACACGAAAGTCGAAGGCAGTACCTTCCACTGGTACAACAGCATTTGGTATCTGGTTGTCGTCTACAAACAGGACCTCATCTGAATTGATCTGAAGGATCTGCTGCAATACATCACCACTGCCTTCTCCATCCAGATTAAAGTACGTATGATTGGTCAAGTTTACATGGGTATCGGCATCCGATTGCGCATGATACTTAATTATGATCTCGTTGTTTCTGGTTAGAGTATAGGAAACCATTACTTTTAGATTTCCCGGAAAGCCTTCTTCACCATCTGGGGAAACATAATAAAATTCGACGTGCGATTGGTAAGTTACCCTTCTGTCCCAAACCTTGTCATGGAAACCCGAGATACCGCCGTGAAGACAATTGTTTCCATTGTTTTGAGGAAACGTATACTGTTTTCCGTTGATCTCAAATTTACCGTCAGCAATGCGATTTGCGAAACGTCCGGCAGTACAGCCATGGTATTTCTCATCGGAGTCTAAGTAGGCCTGAATGGAATCGAATCCTAGGGCAACATCCACCAAATTCCCCTTGTTATCAGGTACCAAAATACCGACAATACGTGCGCCGTAATCTGTTAAGAGTACTTGCATGCCCCCTTCATTTTTTAATAAGAGCAAATGCGTGTTTTTGCCGTCGATTGTACCTTCAAAATGTTTTGGAAGAAGTGTTTGATATTTCGTCATGATTGATCCCTATTGGTATTTAGGTTAAAGATACAGAATATAACCAGTATTAAAATGACTTTGATAACAGCTGTTTGTAAAATTTGTCATTTTGAAATGCCCTCAGGAATCCTGTTGCAAAAATGACTCCTTATATAGACTAATAGTGAAAGTAAAATATAAATATCCGCTCACAGTCCCTAGGGCAATTTCGCAATCGATGTGCTGTGATTATAATTGTATTTAAAGGCAAATTTATCTAAGTTTGCGCTATGTCTGAAAAAATGAATTGGAAAGATTTGCTCTCTGCAAAGCGCTGGGGTTACGAGGATCGGAGCGTAGATAGCTACCTTGTAGCCCGGTCGGAATTTCAACGGGATTATGATCGTTTGATCTTTTCTTCCCCATTTCGTAGATTACAGAATAAAACGCAGGTTTTTCCACTTCCTGGTGCTGTATTCGTTCATAATAGATTGACTCACAGTTTAGAAGTAGCTAGTGTGGGACGCTCTTTGGGCCGTATGTTTTATGCCCAATTAAAAGAGGAGAATCCTAATCTTGATGAGGAATACCCATTTTTGCAAGAAGTTGGAAATATTATCTCAGCTGCGTGTCTCTCCCATGATTTGGGTAATCCTGCCTTTGGTCACTCCGGTGAATCCGCCATCTCCACTTATTTCACAGATGGAGACGGGCGTAAATATCAAGAACAGGTTACTGCAGAAGAATGGGCCGATCTGACACATTTTGAAGGAAATGCCAATGCTTTGCGTATTTTGACACACGCTTTTCAGGGGAAAGATCCCAAAGGATTTGCATTGACCTATACATCTCTTGCTTCCATTGTAAAATATCCCTGTTTGGCAATTGATGGCCATCTCAAGAAAAACCATCATCGCAAGAAATATGGCTTTTTTACAGAAGAACAAAAGGCTTTTGAGAAGATTGCCAATGAATTGGGATTGTTAAGAGATCCTTCTAACCCGAAAGGCTATCTGCGACATCCATTGGTTTATCTGGTGGAAGCGGCCGATGATATTTGCTACAATATTATCGATTTGGAAGATGCGCACCATCTTAAAATATTATCCTATCAGGAAGTAGAAGAGCTGTTGCTGCCATTGTGTGGTAAGGAGAATCTGCGCGACCGGCTTGATGGTTTACTGGATACCCCAAGCCGGGTGGCTTTGTTGCGGGCAAAAGCAATCAATACGCTCATAAAAGGCTGTGTAGATGTCTTTGTCCGGGAGCAGGAAAAATTTTTGGAAGGAACATTTGGATCAGCGTTGATGGATGCACTTGACGAAGATATCGTCAAGCAGATGAACAAAATTTCAAAAATTTCCATCGCTAAAATCTATAATGCCCCAACGGTTGTACAGATTGAGATTGCCGGTTACCGTGTGATGGATGCATTGTTAAAGGAGTTCGTTCCAGCCTACCTGAAGAAGAATAAAAATAATTACGATAAGAAATTGGTTGCTTTAATTCCAGGACAATTTTATACAGACAAACAAGATTCGTATTCTAAAATTCGCTGTGTCTTGGACTTTGTCTCAGGAATGACCGATGTCTATGCCATTGAATTGTATCGTAAGATCCAGGGGATAACAATACCTTCAATAGAGTAATAAAATTCCGACCGAAGTAGTAGAAAGTTCGAATTCATTCCAAATTCTCAAATCTAATATATGAAAGTTGTAATAGCTGAAAAGCCCTCTGTGGCGCGTGATTTAGCTCGAGTGATGGGGGCGAAGGAAGTCAAAGACGGTTATATCGCCGGCAATGGCTATGCTTTTACGTATGCTTTTGGCCATTTGGTACAACTCTGTACGCCGCAGGCGTATGGATACAATTCGTGGACAATTTCGAATTTACCCATCATTCCGCCAACATTTAAGCTGGAGTCAAAGAAGGTAAAGCGAGACGGCAAGCAGATGGACGATGCAGGCGCAGTTAAGCAGCTCAATACCATAAAATCCCTTTTGGAACAAGCCGAAGAAATCATCGTGGCTACGGATGCTGGACGGGAGGGCGAACTTATCTTTCGCAATATATACTATTTTCTAGGTTCTAAAGTGCCCTTTAAACGCCTTTGGATTTCCAGCCAAACAGACAAGGCCATTAAGGAAGGATTTGCCAATTTAAAGGCGGGTACGGAATATGATAGCCTTTATATGTCTGCCCGCTCACGCTCGGAGTCGGACTGGCTGATCGGTATCAATGCTACACAGGCAATTACGTTGGCGGCTGGTAATAAGGGGCTCCTTTCTTTGGGACGTGTACAGACTCCAACTTTGGCGATGATCTGTTCGCGCTATCTAGAAAACAAAGACTTTAAACCGCAGGCATTCTATAAAATTCAGGCTGGATTTGAAAAAGACAATATCAGTTTTAAGGCAACTTCCAATAAAATTGATAAAAAAGACGTCGCAGAACAAACCATCGCCAGATTGACCGTCGGTGCCAATGCCCGAGTTGCAAGAGTAGAAGCCAAAGAGACAAAGGAGCAACCACCTCTGTTGTTTGATTTAACATCCCTTCAACAGGATGCAAACAAAAAATACGGTTATTCGGCAGATCAGACGCTCAGTCTGGCACAAACACTTTACGAGAAAAAAGTTATCACCTATCCGCGTACCGGTTCCCGCTACATTGGTGAAGATGTCTTTGAGCATGTCGAAGAGCTTTTTCAGCATCTATCTGATACCGCGGAAGAATCTATTGCATCGATTGCCAAAAACCTGATAGGGGCAAAGTTGAACAAACGTTCTGTAGATGATAAAAAAGTAACTGATCACCACGCCTTGCTGGTGACGGATGAGAAGCCCGGACCAATGCTCAAGGAGCAACAGAATATCTACAATATGATTGCCAAGCGCATGGTAGAAAGTTTCTCGGAAGTATGTATAAAAGATATTACCACTGTGACGATTGATGCACAAGGTGTGGAGTTGATTGCCAAAGGTACCGTGATCAAACAGTACGGCTGGCGCCTTTCTGCTGAACAGATCGAAGCACCTGATGAAGATAAGAATAATGACGATCAGGATAACGAAAATGCGCAATTACCGAAGCTGGCGGCGGAGGAAATCTTGCAGATTCTGACCTTGGAGCTTGCCGAAAGGTTTACAAAAGCAAGGCCAATACATACCGAAGCATCCCTGCTAAAGGCAATGGAAACTTCTGGAAAGGAAATCGAAGATGATGAGATGCGTCAGGCCATGAAAGACTGTGGACTTGGTACTCCGGCTACACGTGCTGCAACTATTGAAACGCTTTTCCAACGCGATTATATCAAACGTGATAAGAAAAAACTGATTCCGACCGAAAAAGGACTGGCAGTATACCATCTTGTCAAAGATCGTTCCATTGCAAAGGTAACACTAACCGGTAAATGGGAGCAGAAGCTGGAAGAAATGCGGGCCAATAAGGTGTCTTACGATGTTTTTATGAAGCATATTAAGGACTATACAGCCAAAATTACAAAAGAGCTGTTGACATTGCGGATTTCTCTGGCGCAAGAGGAAGTTAAACCCCAGCAAAAAGGAAAGATAAAATGTCCGAAATGTGAGAAAGGATTGATTCTGCTATATGATAAAGTGGCACAATGCGATCAATATGCCCGTGGATGCGATTTTAAAATCTGGCGGACATTAAATGGTATCTTTTTGGACGAAAAGGAAATGAAAAACCTACTTGAAAAAGGAAAGACGTCTGAGTTTAAAGGCGTGAAAAATAACGACGGCGCTATTGTTACTGCACCGCTTGTATTCGAGAATTTTAAAGTTAACGTGGGATAGCATGGTTTACCCCACGTTTGATCTTATCAGCTTCTAACTCTGCTGTAGAATATCCTGCAAAGCACTTGAAATCGTTGGGTATTTGAAAGTGTATCCATTATTTTCCAACCTTTCCGGCAATACCCAACGGCTTTTCAAAAGCAGCTCTGTCTCCGTACCGATCAAAGCAGCTCCTATCTTCAATAGCCATTTGGGAGAAGGGATACCGATTTTACGGTTCATTACATTCCTGAAAGTCTCCATAAAAGTCTTATTTGTAATCGGATGGGGTGCTGCACAATTAATCACTCCACTGATCTCGGCATGACTTTGTAAGAACAGGATGATCTGGAAAAGATCTTCCATATGGATCCAGCTAAAATATTGCTTGCCATTGCCCTGGATGCCGCCGAGTCCAAAACGAACCAGGTTTTTGAAGGGAAGTATAACGCCGCCATCTGATCCCAAGACAATTGCCATGCGAAGTGCTACCTGTCTTGTCTGGACTGATTGGAAATCGAAGAAAGTTTTTTCCCATAGCGTAGCCACATCAACGGAAAATCCTGTTCCGATATCACCTGAACTTTCAGTCATCGGCCGGTCTTCAGCATGTCGATAAATAGTCGCCGTACTTGAATTTAACCATAGCTTTGGCGGATTGTTAGCTGCTGCTATCATCTCGCCAAGCATTTTTGTCGTTGCTGTTCTCGAGGAAAATATTTCGACCTTGTTCTTTTCGTTATAGCGGCAATTGACAGATTTCCCAGCCAGATTGATGAGTATGTCCGCGTTTTCCAGTGCTTCGCCAATGCCGCGACGATCTGACCAAAGTACATCAGCCCGGTGTCGGCCTATGATAATAACCTGATGTCCCAATGCCCGGAATTTTTGGGAAAGATATTGTCCAACAAAACCTGTTCCTCCAGCGATGACTATTTTATTCATAGCGAGTTTACTTTTGCGTACTAAATTTATGGATTGCTAGTTGTGTTTAGGGACCTTCTTTGTTTAGCTATATGTTTGCCCCTAAAAAAGAGGAACATGTTTAGAAAAAGCATCACACCTAAATAGATGCTGAATCCGCCAATTTTGTAACTCAGACGTTCGATGAGTTCCTGTGTACTCGGCTTATAGAGACTGATTTGAAGTATATAGAGTGCAAATCCCACATTCATCAGATAGAATCCGATGCGGAAGAGATTATTTGTCGCATGGGCGACCTCTGGTCTTCCGGCAAAGATGTCATTCATATAGACAATGCTATTTTTAAATAGCACGTAGGCAACATAATAGGTTAATCCTATTGCAATGGGTAAATAGATAAAGTACCCGATAACTGTTAAATTTCCCATGATATTAATGTTTAATGGTGAATGAATTTTTTCTTTTTGCAAAGAGGTAAATACTTAGCATATTCAAGTAATGTAAGCCAACAAGGACAAAAAGCAATCTGCCTGTTTTTAGGGCAATACTGCTGACCAATTCATCAAGGGACTGAATTTGGCTCCAATAACTAAATTGTATGATGGCGTAGCCGATATTGAACAGGTAATATCCCATGAGCAATAGATTGTTTGTCGTGTCGGCCAAACTGATGTCCCGTCCAAAAAGGGATATAATGAAAACCCGGCCGTTTTGATGAAACTGCCGCCCAACCCAAAGGATAATATAACAGGTAAGTAGGCCGTAGACTGTATATGCCAAGATATTCAAGTTCATGATACTACATCATTAGTTTGATCAATTTAATGAGTAAATCTCCGCCGCTTGTATTGAAAATTTTATTGGCAATGGTCTCAAGTTGATCCGTCAGATTCTGGATGTCCTTTACTGTTTTGTGGAACTCTCTGCCTTCCGCTGTCTGATCCTTCTCTGTATTTCGGCTTATATCCTTGAGAATATCCATGACAGGATCAAGTTCCTTTTGCTTGCGCATAAGGGCGATTTTCATTGCCCATTTTAAGACCTCCTTTTCGGCTATAAAATATTCCTTTCTGTCACCAGCAATGTGTTTTTTGTAGACAATTCCGTAGTCTATCAGCTGGCGGATGCTCATATTGGCGTTCCCTCTGGAAATAACCAGCTTTTCCATAATCTCGTCGGTAGACATCGGATTACTTGCTGAAAGGAGGAGCGCATGGACTTGAGCAACGGATTTGTTGATACCCCACTCGGAACCCAAGGCTCCCCATGTGTCTATGAATTGTTGTTTTGCTTCTTGTAATTCCATTATGCTTTTTATTTGGACCTTATCTATCTTTCTTCTACTGTTTTTAGAGCCTTTAGATCGATTTGGATCGGCTTGCAGCTAACTAATAAGTCAAAAGTATTAATAGTTTTTGAATTTTCAAAAATTTCTGAAAATAAAATAAGTTTAAAAATACGAGTCACCTTATCGTAATAAGAATTCGCTTTTCTTGTGGACTTTTCGATTTGTTTTAACTTTGCCTGCATTATGGCGACAACTTTGTATAATCCTTTCAAACAATTTCAGTTTGATTCAGATATTTGTTTTTTAACAGGGAATAAGCTTCGGTCGGAAGAAGAGTCCATTCAGGTTTTTCCTGTTTGGATGATGAAATCTTTTCAATTGGAAGATAAGCCTTTTAAAATGCTGGACGAGAATCTGGTCACCTACAAATCGTTGAAATTACCTTGTTCTATGGCAGCTGCCGAGGCGATTGAGCAGATGGAGCGTGCTGTTGAGCAATCATTTGAACAAGGCTACGAAGCCGTCAAGCAATTGGACCCTTTGCTATTGTTTCAATGGATGACAAAAATCATTTATGGAGTTGTTTTTAATGAAATTCTTGCGGGAATTCGTCAGCAGAAAGCTTCCGGGGAGGACATGAACTTTTCGCAGGCCCTTGCGCAGCGTTTTACGAATCTTCACGCTATGTTGCAATCACTGGTTGTACCCATGGAATTTGAGAATACCTTTCCCTTTTCGTTGGTTGTTGTACCTGTGGAGAATGCGCCGGAGACATTTATGTATCGGGATGAAATCAATACACTGATCTTCTCTATCCGTATGAAGGATTTCGCGGTAGTTGCATGTCTTCAAGATAATGCTACGAACAATATCTATCACGAGGATATGCTGAAAGCAATCGCTGGAAAAACCTTGCACCCTATTCAGTTCGAAGAACTATGTGCACGTTATTTTTACTCGGCATACTTATTTAATCGTTTGCCCGATTATACCTATTTAAATACTCCAGAAAAGGTATATGTGGAACCGATGCCTTTAGCCGATATGTCGATGAAGCCGATCTTTGATCATTGGCAAAATAAGACTTATGGTCAAGTGCTGGAAAATTTTTGGAAGCCTTGGGGACTGACCTTGTTTGAGATTATTAAAAATCCGGAGCATCCGATTAGTTTTCTTTTAGATGCAGAGGGAAACTTCATTTCTTCCGTTGATATGCCCTTAAACTAGCATAGGGAAACCGTATAGCAATAAACTATCTTATTCTGTCGTTAAATGGTACGATTATGGATAGGGTAGGTTATGCATTTAACAGGTATTAATACTATTTTTTCAATTCTGCTTTTTATAGTATCGTGCTCTTTTGTAAGCGCACAGGTCATTGCTAAGCGCGATATTCCCGCAGATAGCTTAGTTCAAAATGTTGACGATTTTCCTTATTTTAAAGGCGGCGTGGTTGCCTGGTCCAGATTCTTGCAAAATAATCTGGATTTGTCAAGGACTGCAGAGGCAATGGATAGCGTGGCTTACGCCAAATATGGGTCACGGCAGGCAGCTATGCTAAAATTTATTGTTTGCGAAGATGGATCAATCTGCAACATTGAAATCGAAAATCCCGATAAAGTGAGTCCCGAATTTGCGAAGGCTGTATTGTCCGCCATGCGAAAATCGCCACAGTGGATGCCGGCACAAGTCAAGGGAAAACCAGTTAAAACAAGATTCCGACAACCTGTAATCGCTGTGATTGAATAAATGTAAATAACAAAATAGAATCTATAATTTCACCATTTATACGATAATATGTCATTCTGGGATAAAGTCAAAAAAATTATGAGTAACGGAGAGGAAGAATCTTCGCCTGAAAAAAAAAATACAGAAATTACTGCCGGCGGATCTACAGTATATCGCTATGAAGATCAACCCGAGGAAAAGGATCCAAAAAACCTATTTCCTGAGGTACAATGTGTTTATCTTGATGAAATAGAAGAACATCTGACAAGGCACATTGCGGAACCTGATATGGTGTTCCATGAGATAATTTCGGAACTGGTTCATATTGATGTGCATTGGATCAAACCAAGCGCAAACTATCCATACCATATATTGGTTACTTCGGGTATGAGCGATCTGCCCATGCATGTTCCGGATGAGGTAGAAAATAAAGAAGTATATGAACGTGCCGAGTTGATGGTGGTGCTGCCTGCAGATTGGAAAATAGGAGAAGAAGAGTTTCAGGACGATAATAATTATTGGCCGGTTTACTTTTTAAAGCGATTAGCTCGATTCCCGCATGAGTACAAGACCTGGTTGGGCTATGGACATACAATTCCCAATGGGATGGAAGCAGAAGATATTGCAAATACCGAATTTGGTTGTATGTTGCTGCTTCCGCCTATGCTAAGCTTTGATGAGGAGTTTTTAGAATTAAAGACTAAAGATGGCAATATCATCAATTTTTATGCGATGATTCCGGTTTATAAAGAAGAAATGGATTACAAACTTGAAGAAGGTACGGACGCACTCTTGGATCTTTTTGATGAATACGGAATTTCGGAACTGGTCGATATCGATCGTCCAAATGTCTGTCGGGACAGGTAGTTTATAACAAAAGCGAGTTAATGCGCATCGTCTACTGAAGGCATTCGCATTGACTCGCTTTTCCTTTAGATGCTTTTCTCTATTACGGCAATCGTTCTATCGATATCTTCATGACTTACATTGAGATGAGGTCTGAAACGAATACTTTTTTCGCCACAACCCAACATAATCAGTTTATTTGCGTAGGCTTTCTTGATAAATTCATTGCGTGCGAGCTCGGATTCAAAATCCAATGCAACGAATAGTCCTTCACCTCTTAAGTTGGTGAGTTGTGGTTTACCCTTCATCATCTCCTGGAGCTTATCTTGCAGATAGCGTCCTTTTTCAGCCGCGTTTTGAACCAGATTTTCTTGTTCTATGACTTCTAGAATCAATTTAAAGCGCAGCATATCGATAAAGTCGCCTCCAAAAGTTGAATTGATGCGGCTGGATTCTTTAAAAACATGATGTTCAACCTGGTCAAATTTTTCCTTGTTTGCCAATATGCCGCATACTTGTGCTTTTTTGCCGAAGGCAAGTACATCGGGGATAACGTTATAATGTTGGTAAGCCCACATTTTTCCCGTTATTCCCAGGCCCGTTTGCACCTCGTCAAAAATTAATAAGATCTGATTTTCATCACAGATCTGACGGAGCTGTACGAAAAATTCCTTTCGGAAATGATTGTCGCCCCCTTCACCCTGTATCGGCTCAATTAGGATACAGGCAATATCATTGGGATTATTCTGAATGGCCTGATGTATCTCTAAAATGGCCTTGTTCTCGAGCGCTATAGTCTGATCGATACTTTCGCTCGTTAAGGGATAGCTCAACTTCGGATTACTGATGCGTGGCCAGTTGAATTTTGGAAAATAGAGATATTTTCTTGGATCCTGTGTATTTGTTAACGATAGCGTATAACCGGACCTGCCATGAAAGGCCTGTTTAAAATGGATAACCTGACTGGCCTCCTTTTGTATACCCTGTGCAAAATTCAGTCTTGTTTTCCAGTCGAAGGCTGCCTTTAGCGCATTTTCCACCGCAAGGGTTCCGCCTGATATGAAGAATGCATAAGGAAGTTCTTTCGGTATGGCTACCCGGTCAAAAGTGTCGACAAAGTCAGCAAATTCTTTGGGGTAAATATCTGATATGGCAGGCTTATTGACGGCCATTTTACCTAAAAACTCGCGTTGTTTGACCAGATGCGGGTGATTATAACCCACTGCCATGGAGGCAAACATACTGAACATATCGAGGTATTCATCTCCATTTTCATCCACTACATAAGAACCATGGGATTTTTCCATATCCATCACCAAAGGAAATCCATCAGCTAATATATGTTTGCTTAATCTTTCATGTACGTTGCTCATAATTTTGTGTGTAAATGGTTTATAAATCAAATTTAATACCTTGTGCCAAAGGTAAGTCAGTCGTATAATTGATGGTGTTCGTCTGGCGTCGCATGTAAGCTTTCCATGCATCTGATCCAGATTCTCTACCGCCACCGGTCTCTTTTTCACCACCGAATGCACCGCCGATTTCAGCTCCTGATGTGCCAATATTGACATTAGCGATACCGCAGTCGGATCCGGCAGCACTTAGAAATAACTCAGCTTCCCTGAGGTTGTTTGTCATGACGGCAGAAGATAGTCCTTGAGAGACGCTATTCTGCAACGTTATGGCTTCGCCAATATCCCCCTTATATTTGATTAAATACAGGATGGGCGCGAAAGTCTCGTGCTGGACGATTTCATAATGATTTTCGACTTCGGCGATGACAGGCTGTACATAACAGCCGCTCTCATAACCTTTGCCCTCCAGGACTTTGCCCTTGATCAGCATTTTTCCCCCTTGTGTTTTAATTTTGTCCAGTGCGTTTAAGTATGATTTTACGGCGGCTTTGTCGATCAATGGTCCTACATGATTTTTCGTGTCCAAAGGGTCACCAATTTTTAATTGTCCATAAGCTTTGGTCAGCTGTTTTTTGACGTTATCATAGATGCTCTCATGGATAATAAGTCTTCGGGTGCTTGTGCAGCGCTGTCCGGCAGTACCTACTGCACCGAATACGGCACCGATAATGGTCATTTTTAAGTCTGCGTCGGGGGTAACGATGATGGCATTGTTTCCCCCGAGTTCCAGTAGTGTTTTACCTAGACGCTGTGCTACCGTAACAGCAACTTCTTTTCCCATGCGGGTCGATCCAGTTGCAGAAATCAATGCGATGCGGTTATCTGCAGCAAGCCACTCGCCAACTTCTTTGTCACCCATAATCAGGTTGGATATCCCTTCGGGCAGTCCATTGCTTTGTAGAATTTCCGCAAGTAGTTTTTGACAGGCGATGGCGCATAGCGGCGTTTTTTCACTGGGTTTCCAGATGACAGTATTCCCACAGACCAAGGCTAGCGCAATGTTCCATGCCCATACAGCCACGGGAAAGTTGAAGGCTGTAATAATACCCACCACCCCTAGGGGGTGATATTGGTCGTACATACGGTGGCCGGGGCGTTCCGAATGTATGGTGTTACCATATAATTGACGGGATAGACCTACAGCGAAGTCACAGATATCAATCATTTCCTGGACTTCACCCATGCCTTCTTGGTAGGATTTGCCCATTTCATACGATACCAATTTTCCGAGAATAGGTTTGAGCTCACGTAGTTTGTCCCCCAATTGGCGAATGATATCGCCTCTTTTTGGGGCAGGGATTAAACGCCATTGTAAGAACGTATTTTCCGCCTGTCTAACAACGGTCTCATAGTCTTTGCTAGTGCTGGCTTTTATCTTTGCGATAAGTTTTCCATCGACAGGTGAAAAGGATTCGAATTCTTTGCCTGAGGAAAACCATTGCTGTCCTGTTGATGATCCTAAATTCCGGGAAGATATTCCAAGTGTTTTAAGCGCTGTATTTATCATAATGGTTTATTTTATTCGTGGAATAGTTTAAATATATGAAATTAATTTTTTATTTACAATGTTGTACTGAATATTGTTCAGTGAAAAATATTCGTTATCTTAGAGAAGCTAATGTAGACTATATCATGATAAAACAGATTAATATCGATTATTATCAAGTGGACGATTTATTGTCCGAAGAGCATAAACTGATCCGGCAGGCTGTACGCGACTTTGTAAGAATGGAGATAAAGCCTTTTATTGAAGATGCGGCGCAAGAGCATCGTACCATTGAAGGTTTAATGCCTAAATTGGGGGCAATTGGAGCATTGGGACCTTATATCCCTGTCGAATATGGTGGCGCCGGGTTAGATCAGATTTCTTATGGTTTAATTATGCAGGAATTGGAGGCGGGCGATTCTGCGATTCGTTCGGCAGCATCTGTGCAATCTTCTTTGGTGATGTTCCCTATTTATACCTATGGGAGCGAAGAACAACGTCTAAAATATTTGCCCAGACTGGCATCAGGAGAATTGATCGGATCTTTTGGTTTAACCGAGCCCAACCATGGATCTGATCCTGGTGGAATGGAAACGAAATTGACGGCGAAAGGGGATGGGTTTTTATTGAATGGGGCCAAGATGTGGATTACAAATTCACCTAGCTGTGATATTGCTGTCGTTTGGGCGCGAGATGAGGCTGAAAAGGTGAGGGGAGTAATCGTTGAGCGTGGAATGGCCGGTTTTGAAACTCCAGAGACGTTGCATAAATGGTCTCTGCGGGCATCTAAAACAGGTGAATTGGTTTTTCATGATGTTTATATTCCCGCGGAAAATATACTTCCAGATGTAAATTCTATGCGTGGCCCCCTCTCTTGCTTAAATTCGGCAAGGTATGGAATTTCTTGGGGAGTGATTGGTGCGGCGATAGACTGTTATGAAACTGCTGTGCAATATGCACTGGAGCGTCATCAGTTTGATAGACCAATTGCAGGTTTCCAATTGCAACAAAAAAAGCTCGCGGAATTTTTAACAGAAATAACCAAGGCACAATTGCTGTCTTGGCGTTTAGGAATACTTAAAAATGAAGGGAAGGCTACACCTCAGCAAATCTCAATGGCAAAACGAAATAATGTGAATATGGCCTTGCAGATTGCGCGTGAATCAAGGCAGATCCTTGGTGGAATGGGGATAGTCGGTGATTTCCCCATTATGCGGCATATGATGAACCTCGAATCTGTGATCACCTATGAAGGAACTCACGATATTCATTTGTTGATTACAGGGCAGGATATTACCGGGCTGAATGCTTTTTCATAAGGTAAACTTTTGTTGTGGAACAGGGGCTTCAATCCCCTGTATCCTATGCAAGTCGGAGTATTTAGTGTTTTTCGGCTATTTTGCCCCGACTATATTTTCTTTTCAACCTGATATTACCGCCTTCTAGATCATTCTTTCAGAAAACGCTGTTTTTTAGCGTTTCTTCGGTTGTCTATTTTCCGGCTTACATTCTTATGCTTGGGGCAGCAGTCTGTTGCTTTGGTGACTTTCGCAGAAATTCTGGTCCTCCGGCTGTGCTTGATAACCAAAGTGGAAATCCCCGATGCGAACCAGCGTTTGCCCAAAATAAGGAAGAGTAAAGGATTGTTTATTCCTTAGTTTAGCTTTTGTCTATATATAGCTTAGCATTAAGTTAGGTTTAGTTTAGCTTATACCTATACTATACCTAAACTAAACCTAAGCAAACCCTAACTAAACCCTAAGTAAAAGGGTAGGAAAGTATGGCTTTTTGACCGGGGTATTCCGGCGCCTTCGGAAATCCCGCTGAAAACCTTGGGAAAACCTTTGTAAACCCTTTTTTCCACCTGAGGGGCTCCCTGCCACCCTGAAATCAAAAAGAATCTTCCATCCTGACAGGCAGTTAGGGGTTAAATGAAAATAATAAGAACAAAAGGCTTGGAAGTTTGCCCAAAAACTCCCTATCTTTGCACCACTCCGCAAGGGAGGGACGGTTACTTTGAAAGAAGGAACCATGAAAAAAAGAAGGGTTTAACGTGAGTTAAGCGCGGAAATCGGAAAAAAGAAAAGAAAAAAACTTCAAAAAGTTTTTGGAAGTTCAAAAAAGATTTCTACCTTTGCAGTCCCAACAGAAACGGAGGGAAAACAAAAACGATAAAGACGGCGCAATGCCATCGGAATATAGCGGATACGGAAGTTGAAGCGGGAAAAGTTCTTTAAGAAAACACAATCATGTAAGCGTGACGAGTAGACAAACGAAAGTCATGAACAAATTCAAGAAT